>Ga0209610_1000395_pt1 | contig 22876 bp, 15 predicted proteins | sample LakKivw275mmetaG_FD_184137 | JGI IMG/M metagenome (GOLD analysis project Ga0209610, IMG submission 184137) | Anoxic lake water microbial communities from Lake Kivu, Rwanda to study Microbial Dark Matter (Phase II) - Lake Kivu water 275m metaG... | ecosystem: Environmental > Aquatic > Freshwater...
GCAGACCAGGAAAGCGGATAGAATTGACCTGGTTGGGACGGAAAGCTGTAACGGTCTCACCAAAAAGGGTGCGGGTGGCATCGACAACCCGTTCAACCCGGACTTTGACATTGATTGTGTCATCGCCCCGGTAATAGACTCCGGTGATCAGTTCCGGGAACTTTTGCCCACCCTGATTAAGAGCGACGGGAGTCAGTTCCGGTGCAGGTTTGATCCTGACTAAAAAAGACTGGCTGGTAACTTGGCTCGCGGCCTGGTCGGTGGCCACAAATCGCAGGGCGAGCAGTTTGCCGGCCGTATTGATTGACAAGGGTGCGGCTAACCGCCATTGGTTCACATTGCCCGCCACGGGTAGCATTTCTAATGAAATTATTGCACCAGGATTGCTGAAACTCACTATATGCTCGATACCGCTGTCATCTAAATACGAAGAAGCGGAAACCGTGTCCACCTCACACCGCAGGGCTTGCATATCGAGCAGGTCAGTATAGATGCTCACCGTGAAATTGGTCCCCCGCGTCGGACGGGGCGGACTGCATTCAAATCCATAAAAAGTCATGCCCCGAACACTGAATAATGTCACGCCGTGACCATCTTCACCGGTGATGGTATTCTTTACATAATAATTCAGGTAGGCATTGCCCGGTGCAATTGAGGGATCCAAGCGGATCGGAAGGCTGACTTGTCCATTAGTGAACGTAGTTTTTACCAGTTGCGGAAGAACCCTGACTTTGCTGGAATCGTACAATTGGACGGTGATTTCGCCTTTTTGAAATGGCAGTTGACCGCTCAGCGTTACGGTATCGCCGGGAGCGGGGGTCTCTTTATCGACTGTTAAGGCAACCGTCGCACCGGGAAAAGGCAAGGTGACGGTGGGGTCACCGATCAAATTATAGGAATACAGCATGGATAACTTTAAATAATCAAAATAATCCTGTTCGGTCAGGTATTTTATCTTGGCGATTTGAATAGCCCGACCGGCGGTCATGCCGGGCTGGAAAATCACATCATAAAAAGGTTTGGCCAGCAGGTAGTCATTCTTGATCCAACCGACGCTGGTCGCTCCCCAGAGCCCTATCGCGCCACCATCTTCGGCTAATAAAAGCTGCTCCCCCAGACCGGTGACACTGGTCCAGTCTCCGGTAAAACAGGTCATGCTGGTTAAAAATGGCAGACGATCCACGTTCTTCAGGTACTTGATATGGGAAGAGTTGAACAAGGAACGGTCACCCCACACGGCGCCGCCGCCGTGCCCCATGAAATTCCCTAACGCCAAACCCTGATTAAAGAGATAAATGAGCGTATCAGATCCACCAAAAAACCGGGAATTTTCCGAAGCCGGATTAATGTAGATGCGGTTAATATTATACTCTTTGCCGATCTGATGATGAATCATATCTTCCGATTGATTTTTAAAGGCATCCTCAAAGCCGGCAATGAAAAGCAATTCATTATTCCAGGCACCAGCCAATTTGGCCTTGGTGTAGTTGATTCGTTTCTTTATCAGCAGTTGGAGCTCTTCGGCAGTAGAACAAGGCCAGCGTCCGAGCGCAAAATCAGGCACTTCATCGTCATCGGCAAGGGTATACCAGAAATCCGTGGCACAGGCACCGAATTTATAGGACTGAAACAGAAATGGCGGAACGGAAGTCTGCTCGCGCAGTTCGGCATCGCCGATGAACATCACATAATCGGGTACCGGGTTCCAGTTGCTGTACACAAATTGCAGAAAGCGTTTAATGGCGAAAGGCGTCACAATTCCATGACTGAAATCGTTGAACACCTTCCGCACCCCGATTACTTCCGGACGCAATCCCTGCGCTTCATAGAAGTCGGTCAGCTTCTGCAGGTTTTGTTCCCACTGGTCGGGGATCAGGATTAAAATATCAGCGCCCTTTGGCAGGCTGTTTGTTATTCCTACGGTATCATAGGTGATTACCGCCGGGATTTTGATTCCTGCCGCACTGGCCGCCCAGTAGAGCGTGGAATCATCGTGCACATAATCCTGTAAAACGACATCGTAGGTACCGGTGCGGCGCTGGAATTCGACGTCAAAATCGCGCACCTTGCTTTTTCCGACTTTGTAAACCGAGATGTCCGGAGAGCTGAAATTGGACAGATGAAAATGATAAATACCGCTCGGGTAGCCAGTAGGGCGGACGAAATCCAAACTATCGCGCCAGGCTTTGTACAGTCGCTGGTAGCTGACCTTCACCCAGTCGAATAATACTTTGTCGTAGCGATTAGTTGGGTCATTGCCGGATACCGCCAGCTGGATTTTGTTCGTTCCGTGAGTTAAAAAATTGTTCCGCAATATCTGCTGAGGATCGCTTTGAATAACATGCGGCACCTGGTCACTCCAACTCCCGGTTCCCACATATTTGTCATTGACATAAACCGCGACTTCATGACCGCCGACCTGATAAGTCAATCCATGCATACCGACCTCCACTTCAAAATCTTTGGTCGAATTGGAGTTCGGATACGCCAGCTCGAACGAGTACATTTTAGTCGTACCGCCGTTGATCCCCGCATCAAAGAACCAGTGGTCGCGGGCATGAGTTGGTTTATCGGTGTCAACCTGACCGAGACGTTCAAAGTAATCGTTGCGCTCCCAGTGCAGTGTGTGCTGAAAGTCCAGTGGAATAATGGCTTGTTCGGGTGGAATGGTCGGTTTAGCAGATTCTTCGGCATAGCGCAAACCAAAGCCGGTGCCCCAGGACAACCAGTAGACATTTTTGTCGGTGAAGGGATCGTGCGCGTAGTTACCCACCGAATTAGGGTTGCGTCGTCCGCAAAACTCAATATAATCTTCCGTTCCGAAAACACCATCCGATTCACCCGAAACAAAAATCGGCACTTCCTTGCCGTAGTTAGTCAGCCGAAAGGTACGCGGGTCAACATTTCCCAGCTTGATGCCGTTCTTAATCAAATCGGCTTTGCTGACCCGGTAAATGCCATCCACTTCGACCACCAGGCGGACTAATTTTTGGCTGGTAACCCCTGTCGCGGTAGGCTTGGCTACAACCGACCTACGTCGTACTTCTCTTTCGGTGACACCGAGCGCTTGCAGAACGGGATCCGTGCTGAGTTCACCAGCGCGGATCAGCTGGCGATCATTGCGGATGGTTACCCTGACGCTCAGCGTCTGGTGGTAGACCAGCGTATACCCCTGATCAACGACCTGACAGGGGAAAATCTTGACCCGGGTCAGCGGGACACGTTTATGATAACCAACAAATTCGATTTTTATCGCAGTTTCCGGAAAATCGGACGGAGGTGCTTTGATTTGGTCAACAGGGCTGTTTTCAGCTGCGCCGGGTTCGGACCAGCCTAACGGAAAATCATTGAAAATGTCAATGGGCTTTGGCAGGGTTAATATCTGACGGTTATCCGTGGTCAACTGATAGGTGATTTCTTCTGGCAGGGCATTAAAGACTTTGACGAATACCGGCAGGATCGGTTTCCCGATTTGATAATTTGAAGCGAATCCGGGAAGACTGATGCAGGACACGCCGTTCTTGATTTCGATCCGGGGTCGGCTGACATCGACCTGCAATTGCCACATATTGGAATTGAGCCATTGCTGGCTTAGTCCTGCCTTAGCATCGGCAAAAGCCCCAGTCGTCAACATCCAAGTTAAAACGGCAAGGATGATTATTTTGCGAATTACCAATTGCGACAGCGGTGGCCCGTTTTTTACTTTCACCTGAGAGGGGAAAAACTCAATCTTTTTCTTTAGTTTCAAAAAATAACTTATTCAACAGCGCGTGCAGGGTATCCTGATCCACATTGCGATAAAAAATGCCCTGAAAAGCTACCGCAATCTTCTGGGTTTCTTCCGAAACTACTACGACAACGGCGTCCGATTCCTCGGAAATACCCAGAGCCGCGCGATGGCGCGTGCCCATTTGCGGATCCAGATCAGGATTCTCCGACAGCGGCAGAATACATCCCGCGGCTTCGATGATATCGTTTTGGATGAGCACCGCTCCGTCGTGCAAGGGCGAACCAGGATTGAAAATTGAAACCAGCAGAGCGGACGAAACTTCGGCGTTAATGGTGGTCGCTCGTTCCTTGATCGGTTTTAATCCGACTTCCCGGGCCAGGACGAACAGCCCTCCCCAGCGGCGACGGATCAATTCCTGAGTCGCTGCTCCGACTGCCTCGATGGTCTTCGATTTGGCTTCGCTGAGAAAGCGTCTTAAAAACCGACTCTGACCGACGTAAATCAGGATACGGCGCAGTTCTGGTTGAAAGACGATGACAAATGCAATCACCCAGACCGTTTGCAAATGACTCATAATCCATGACAGACTTTGCAGGTTAAATGTTCGGGCTAAAAAGGACATCAGCAGGATGATGGCCAGACCAATCAGCATCTGCGAAGCGCGTGAGCCTTTGAAAAACTGATACAACTTGAGCAGGATCAGATAAACAATCACAATATCAAGTACATCCCAGAGCGTGATGGTCAGGAATTTGAAGGTGAACAGCGTCATTGGATTCCTCCCCTGATATTTTCGGCGATGCGTACTGCACGAACGGTCGCTTTGACATCATGCACACGCACCACGTCGGCTCCGTTCTGTACCCCGACCGCGATTGTGGCCAGTGTGCCTTCCAGACGTTCTTCCGGCGGTAAATCAAGCACCTTGCCAATAAATGACTTCCGGGAAGGTCCAATCAGAATCGGATAACCCAGCGACTTGAATTCAGTCAGATAACGCAGAATCGTATAATTGTCTGCGACAATTTTACCAAAACCGATGCCCGGATCGAGGATAATTCGCTCCTTCTCTAACCCAGCATCCGTAGCCTGTCGGGCGGATTTCTGCAGGTAATCGAGGATTTCATCTATCAGATTGACATAGCGGGGATCATCCTGCATATTGCGCGGAGTACCTTTAATGTGCATCAAAATGGCGGTCACCTGGTGGCGAGCAATGATTTCGGGAAGTCGGGAATCGAAATGCAGACCACTGATGTCATTAATAATTTTCGCGCCGGCTTGAAGTGCTTGTGCGGCTACTTCCGATTTATAGGTATCAACCGAAACAGGAATTTTTACCGTTTTCGTTAGTCGTTCCACGACGGGAACGACGCGTTTCAATTCTTCTTCTAAGGGCAAAGGGTCGGCACCGGGCCGCGAGGATTCTCCGCCTACATCTATGAAATCGGCTCCTTCAGCTTCCATTTGAACGGCGGTCTCGAGTGCCTGTTCGGTGCTATTTATGCGGCTTCCGCGATAGAAAGAATCGGGCGTCAGATTCAGGATGCCCATCACATACGTCCGGTTTCCAACCGGATAGAAACGATCACCGACCCGGAATCCGTGCGGTTTGAACTCACCCCGCAGCCAGCGCGCGATTTCTTCTCCCAGCTCCGGCAAACCGAAGTATTGGTGACGCAGGCTTTCTGCCAGGCGCTGAAAATGCTTGAACGTACCCATCAGGATCACCGGCGCGCTGACGATACTACAGTCTGCGGCGTGGCGGGAAACCGCGCATTCACCGCCGATTGACAGCATTTGTTGCTTCAGAATATTCGCCGCGGGAGCGGAAATCGGTTCTGTCTTGATAACCTGGAAAGCTCCCTTGGCGGTCATGATCTCGATCCCCGGGGCTTCCACACCCAGTGCGTTCATTTCCTCAATCAAATGGCGGGTATCGTTATTTTTCAGGAGTCGCAGCAAGGGGAAGCTCTTCACTCTTTTTACGTTTGGATGTTCTGGTCGCTTTAGCAGTTGGCTTCAAGTCTTTCGGAGACTTCTTTTGAACAATATTCAACTGCGTGTTCGGTTGTCCATTGGGAACAACATTGACGATGGCGGCGATCTCCGAACCGTCGAGGACTTCCTTTTCGAGCAGGGTTTCCGCCAGACGTTGGAGACCCGTGAGATTGCGCCGTAGAATATCGCAGGCGCGTTCTTCCGCCTCCTCGACGATCCGCCGAATTTCCGTATCAATGACTTTGGCGGTTTCCTCGCTGAAATCGCGGTGCGTGGCGATTTCGCGTCCTAAAAATATTTCTTCGTTTTTCTTACCGAATGTCAGGGGTCCTAATCTGTCGCTCATACCCCACTCGCAGACCATTTTACGGGTCAATTCGGTTGCCCGCTCAATATCATTTCCGGCGCCAGTGCTCAGCTCATTGAAAATGATCTTTTCCGCCGCGCGACCGCCCAGGAGAATGCAGAGCTGGCCCATGATATAACTGCGTGAATAATTGTGGCGGTCATCCATGGGCAATTGGTGAGTGATGCCCAGGGCGCGTCCCCGGGGGACGATGGTAACTTTATGGATCGGATCGGCTTCGGGAATATTGACCGCGACCATAACGTGTCCGGATTCATGAAAAGCCGTCAACTTGCGTTCCCGCTCGGAAATGTGCAGACTCTTCCGTTCCACGCCCATCATGACCTTGTCTTTGGCGTCCTCAAAATCGTTCATCTCCACGACTTTCTTGTTGCGACGGGCGGCGAGCAAAGCGGCCTCGTTGGCCAGGTTGGCGAGGTCGGCTCCGACCAGGCCCGGTGTGCCTTTGGCGATCAGGGCTAAGTCAACGTCCTCACCGAGTGGAATGTTTTTCGTATGTACCCTCAGGATGCCTTCGCGCCCGATGATATCAGGAATATCAACGACAATCTGCCGGTCGAAACGTCCCGGTCTCAGCAGAGCGGTGTCCAATACGTCCGGCCGGTTGGTTGCCGCCAAAATGATAACATTGGTGTTTTCATCGAAACCATCCATTTCGACCAGTAACTGGTTCAAAGTTTGTTCGCGCTCGTCATGACCGCCGCCCAGGCCGGCTCCACGATGGCGTCCCACGGCATCAATTTCATCAATAAAAATAATGCACGGGGCACTCTTTTTACCCTGCTCAAACAAATCGCGTACCCGCGAAGCGCCGACACCTACGAACATTTCCACAAAATCAGCGCCGCTGATACTGAAAAACGGTACGCCGGCTTCTCCAGCGACGGCTTTGGCCAGCAGGGTTTTGCCTGTTCCCGGGGAGCCCAGCAGTAAAGCACCTTTGGGGATTTTACCGCCTAAACGGGAAAACTTCGAAGGCGATTTTAAAAACTCGATTATTTCATACAATTCTTCCTTGGCTTCCGCACAACCGGCCACATCGTTAAAGCTGATTTTGGGCCGATCATGCGTCCATAGCCGGGCTTTACTCTTTCCGAAGCCGAAAATACCGCGATTGTTCTGTCCCTGCATGCGTCGCAGGGTAATCATCATCAATCCGATGAACAGGATAAACGGCAATAGATTGACAAACAAGTTAGTCCATTTTGTATTCTTCTCACGGAAGTCGTATTTGATTCCAGCTTCATCCCACTCCTTGAGTACATTCTCGTTGATTACCCGCAGAATGGTGATGAATTTTTCCACTTCGATGGAACGATTCCCGACTGTCATGGGCACTTTCTGGGACAGAGTTCCGTGAAATTCGTTCTCCACCACTACGGCATTCGCGATCAGTTTGCGACTCAGCAAATCACGGTATTGGGAGTAGGGAATTACGACTTCCTCCTGCCCGCCTTTGCCTAAAATCTGGATTAGCAGAATGGAACTGACGATAATGATGATCCACATCAGCGAAGTTCGCGAGGCTTTTTTCCACTTGAATTCCTCATTCCGACGGCGGGTCGGTTTTTCACGAGTCGAATTTTTGCCTGTCCGCGGGGATGGCGCGCCGCTGTCTTTCGGTGTGTCTTTCCGGCTATTCTCAGTGAGGCTGTTTTTATTCATTTATTTTTCCTTTTTCTCCTTAAAAGCATAGATCGAGTTTAAGTTGCGCAGTTTTTGGGCAACATCCAGCCCGTAGCCGACCACGAACCGATTGGGAATCTTAAATCCCAGGTATTCGATTGGAAAATCAATCTGCGTATGTTCCTTGATCAGCAGAGCGGCAAAACGCACCGATCGGGCATCGCTTTCCTCCAAACGGCGTTTGATGAACTTGATGGACAAACCAGAGTCTATGATGTCCTCGACCACAATGATATCGCGCTGGCTGACATCGCAACTGATGTCTTTTAAAAGCAAAACGGTTCCGCTGGAACGCGTCTCGTCGGCATACGAAGAAATCTTGATAAAATCAACCTCGCCGTCAATGCTCAGGGCGCGAAACAGGTCAGCAAAAAAGATAAAACTGCCATTCAGGACGCCGATAAAGATCGGCACCTTGTCTTGATAATCGCGGGAAATCTGCGCCCCTAATTCGGTAATTCGTTCCTTAATTACTTTCTCAGGCAGGATTTCCTCCACCACTTGGCCGGCATACTGTCCATAACGTTGATCGAGTGTAAATTCTTTTCCCATTTAGTTTTCCCTATACATTATTTTCAATACCTTTTCCGTCTCAGCCGTGATTTTAAAATCATCGGCAATCACCAGTCCACATAACCAGATAATATTTTCACCATTAGCGATTACGGGTATTTGGTGTTTATGCCAGCGGGGTACTTTGAGGTCGATAAAAATATCACTGACTTTTTTCGTCTTCGACATCCCCAGAGGTCTCATGCTGTCTCCCCTTTGCCAGTGCCTGATGGTCAAGTGCGGACCGACCCGCTTAAGATCAAAGTACTCAGTCCCTTTCTGATGCGCTGCGACTTCATATTCGTCTCTATTGGTTATTGCAGTCCGAATGGTGAACGATTCATTGACTAATTGTTCTCCAGCTCTTATTTGAGCGTCAGTCCAATCATTCACCTGGTTCGTGCCGATGTGCAGGTGCTGCCGATTAATCGTGGCTGTGATCGTTCCTCCGAGATGCAGGCATTGACCGGTTTGACCAAAATGAATCAGTTTTAAAAGAGCAGTCAAACGCACATTACTTAATCCGCCACCGGTTGTTGCTACCCGGCGATAAGCTTCCAACAAAATTGCTTTTTCAATCGCCGTAAAATAGCCCGTGAGTTTTGAAATATCAAGAATTATCTCCCGCTCGCTGGCAAGCAGAACGGCCTGCTTCCAGGCTGTTTGCAGCTGACCGCTGATCACGGCATTATTTTCCACCGTCTGGTTTGCCAGAGCGCCAAGAGTCTCGACGATTTTTGGGTTGATCTTTTTTTGCAGTAAAGGAATTATATCATTGCGCAGAAAATTCCTTTGATAAGCCGATTGAAAATTGGTCCGATCCTCGCGGTAAGGAATTATTTTTACCCGGGCGTATTCATATAGTTCAGCCTTGCGGGCAAACAGAAGGGGTCGAATGATATTTTCACGCCGGATCGGAATGCCGGCCAGACCGGCCAGACTCGTGCCTTTGCAGATTCGCAGCAATACGGTTTCGGCCTGATCATCGAGAGTATGGGCAGTGGCAATGACAGCTTGTGAATACTGCCGGGCAATTTCCTGAAAAACCTGATAGCGTAGTTCCCGTCCCGCCATCTCGAGAGAAATGTGATTTGTTCGGGCATAATCCCGAACCGGTATGCGGCGGATCACTAGATTTATTGCTTTTTCTCGACAGTACTCACTCACGAACTGCTGATCCTTTTCGGATTGTTGCCCGCGCAGACCATGGTTTATGTGTACAGCGAGCAAATTAATCGGTTTTCTCCCGACATACGTTTGCAACAGCTGTAAAAGCACCATGGAATCGACGCCGCCGGAAAGACCGATAATCACCTGCTTACAATCGTCTAACAAACCGTAGGCAATGGTAAAAGCGCGAAACCGGGAGTAGAAATTTTTCACTGACATGCGGTCGCCACCGATTTAAGAAAGGTGTTCCGGAGCAATTCGTGGTCAATATCCGTATCGGTGCCATGACCGGGATGAATCGTATACCCCCGGCTTTTCCGTACCAGTTTCTCAAGACTAATCTGTAACTCGGACCAGGAGCCGCCCGGAAAATCCGTCCGTCCTACCGACTCACGAAACAACGTATCGCCACAAAACAAATGTTCGCCAATCGCATAGCACACGCTGCCGGGTGTATGTCCGGGTGTACGCCAAATCCCAATCCGAAACGGTTCCAGCTGGAGTTCATCTTGCTGGCTAAAATAATGCACGTCGAACGGTGCTTCAATATTTTCCAGCCCTAAAAATTGTCCGATAGCGCTCATGTTCGCCAGTAATTCCTGCTCTGCCTCATGCAGATAGAGCGGTACAGCGAAGTGCTTTTGGAGCGGGGCACAGGCTCCCAGATGATCAGGATGAGCATGAGTGGCAAGAATCGCGATCGTGGTCGAATTCAGCTGCGTAAGGTCTGCAATAATTTGCGGAGCTTCAGCGCCGGGATCAATGATCAGGGCCTGGTGAGTATTCTCATCAGCAATGAGCCAGGTATTAGCGGCAAAAATGCCGGTTACGACCTGTTTGACGAGCATATTAATCAGACCTCAGCGAAAACCAGATCGTCTAAATTGAGCAGTTTTTCCTTGTAGGAATGCGGATAAAAATACCAGACCGCCGCGGCTATCGAACTCAGTACCGAGTTGCCATCCTGAGGTGAAAAACTGTATCCAACGATTTCATTATTGTTGTGAACCATCAGACTGGGCACCGCTACGATTGCCTGATTGACGATGCGTCCAAGATAGCCGGTATCCCGCGCAAAAGCAAAAATCTGGCTCGTTAGTGCTTTGTTGGTCAGAGCAATCAGGGGATTGGCCTCCAGCCGGTTAATCACTCTGGGCAGTGAGGTGCTGGTGCGTAGTTTAAGGTTAAAATGCACCACGTGCAGGTACTGGGAGTTGACTTTCATCGCCGATGAGAACAAGTTCAATTCATGCCCTAAGGTGCGGAACAGCGAGGCCGCATCCCGAGCTTGATAGGTACCGAATTTTTCATCATGGTGTCGGCTGACCTGGGGAGCAGGAATATAGGCTTTATCTTCACTGATATCACTTGCCCGGCGAATACAAACAAAACGCCCCCAATCCAGCAGCGACTGGCCTTGATCGTCGAAAGCCAGGGTTTTAATCAGCGCCGCGATATTATGTGCATTGCAGGAAACCACCCTGACAAAGCGAGTCTCGTTAGGTTTAAGCGCTTCATCATTGATACGATAGGCAAAATCGAGTCCGAAGCCCGATTCCCTTGACTGAGCTATGAAGAACTTAGAAATATTTTGATGGCGATCGTATACCGTAGTTTTAGCCTGTAAGGCACCCCCTTCAGCAGTACAATCGATAATCACCGCCGCCCGGTCTATGGCTTCTTCAGCTAAATAATCAATTTTACAGCCGGCACTGACAAATTCATCCGCCTGAGCCTCGGCAACGCATAACTTCGCCCCCCGTGTCACCAGATCCTGAAAAAACGATTTATTCTGAAGTGTAGTCAAATCGGGCTGGAAGGATATCTCTTCAATCCCCAGTTGTTCACGCCGACTGGTCATGATCCCTGTCAGCGGGGCGCCGATCGTACCTGTACCGATGATGTGTACGATTTTTCTGGCCATTATCCGATTTCTTGAATAACCTTTAAAGAATTATTTCACAATAACGATGATAAATTAATACTTGTGGAAGGTTAAAAAAAATTCTATCCGGCGCATGGTATTGTCTCGCCAGACTGAATTCTTTAAATTCTGATGGTCAAATTGATCTTTCAGGCATTCGAGGGGTTACGTACATGAATCAGATTTTTCTCGGGCTCTGTCTCTACCTGTTGGCAATCATCATTGTCAGTATTTGGACGGTTGGTAAGAACAAGACTCATGCGGAATTTTTATTGGCCGACCGCAAACTTGGAGCTATTGCGATCACGTTGTCCGAGCGGGCCAGTGCAGAGTCAGCCTGGTTGGTCCTCGGTTTACCCGGAGTCGCCCTGGCAGTGGGCTTTCAGGAAATCTGGACGGTTCTGGGTTGTCTGGGCGGGATCATTTTCTGCTGGCTATTTTTAGCCGCCCCAATCCGCAATTTGGCCGGACAGTACGATTCGCTGACTCTGCCCGATCTAATTTCCAATTATTTCCACGATGACAAGCAGATCCTGCGCGTAATTTCGTCCTTGATCATTACCTTTTTCTTTGCCTTGTATGTAGCGGCGCAATTCAGTGGGGCGGGCAAAGTACTGAATGTCGCATTTGGGATTCCGCCGGTTTATGGAATTTTGATTGGCGGCGGAGTAATCGTGGTCTATACAATAGTAGGGGGCTTTAGGGCGGTCGTCTGGACCGATATGATTCAGGCTTTTTTAATGTTCTGCACCGTCGTGCTATTGCCTGTTATCGGATTAATAGTTCTTACCTCTGCGCCAACCACCCATTTGGAAGAACTGACCCCGGCGATATTATCGGTCACCGGCAACACCACCGGATGGCTGGTAGGACTGGGAATAATCGCGGGACTTTCCTGGGGTCTGGGTTATACTGGTCAGCCGCATTTGTTAGTGCGGTTTATGGCTTTAAGGGATGTGCGTTCCATTCGACGCTGTCAGGCGATCGCCTTCACCTGGGCGATACCGGCCTTTTGCGGAGCGTTTGCCATGGGAATAGTCGGACTGGCGCTGTACGGCCGTCAACCCTTCACCGACCCGGAAAAGATTATGCCTTATATGGCAACGAACCTGCTCCCGGGTTGGTTGGCCGGAATTTTAATTTCCGGATCAATGGCGGCGATGATGTCCACCGCCGACTCGCAACTGCTGGTAGCGACTTCCGCCCTGACCGAAGACCTGACTCATAAAATCGCCAAAATCAATCTCTCACCCCGGCAATTTGTGAGTCTCAACCGGCTCGTTACCTTGGGGGTGGCCCTGCTCGCTTTCGTTCTGGCTTTCAGGTCAAAAGACCTCGTTTTCGCTTTGGTTTCCTATGCCTGGTCAGGATTGGGGGCCAGTTTCGGGCCGGTTTTAGTCGCCATGCTGTACTGGAAAAAAGTCACGCGTGAGGGTGCAATTGCCGGTATGTCGACTGGAGCAATAGCGACGATAATCTGGAAAAATATCGCCGGCCTTAATCAATTAATTACCGAGCGCTTTGCCAGCTATTTTCTCGCCTGTCTGATGATCGTGATAGTCAGTTTAATGACCCGACGACGCTATGCCCAAAGCTGAACCTGTCTCGCGGTCGTAAAAAGTAGAAAGCCGTGACCGATCATCCCCCGCTTGATAGCAGAAATCGTTTAAACTTCGATTTAAACCCGAAAATTCACTGATTAGAAGGAAACCGAGACTTGGCCTCCGGGATTTAATCGTTTATTGTGATAGGTAGCCATCGGAAGGAAAGATACTTTTATTCGCTCCGGACGGTTATCACTACTCCCGACTTTGCTTATCTTAAGCAGTTTATTAGCATAACCGAAACCCGCAAGACTGCCGCCGATGGCTAACAGATCATTGATTTCATCTGATTTGATTTCTAACAACACGCCAGTACCAGCCGCGAATAATCCACCTGAAATGCCACCGGCGAACAACAGCGTGGACTGCCCAATGCTGAGGTCACGCTGCCTGACGTAACGATCCGCTAAAACAATTCCAGAAACTCCGCCGGCCGCCCGCATAAAATAGGTCTCCGGTTTGCTGTTGTCGATCGTGCCGAAGAACAGGTCGGTGAGCAAGGATGCGTAAACAAACCCCGTGATGCGCCCCCAGGTTAACATCAGAGCGTCACCGGTGGTGTAATTACGCTGTGAATAGAAACGCCGCTCGACTACCAAACCAAGAGGCACTCCCAGCAGATAAGCAATTTCGCGCTTATTCTCCCACTTTTTTAAGTCATTAGTGTACTTATGATCCAGACGATCCCACTCGTCAGGATCGTATATATATTTTGTATAATCGGGTGGTTCCGGTTCCTTGAAGAGCGTCGCAAAAAGGTTCTGGGCGGTTCCACCACCGAGTTCACACCACTGGCTGATGGCCCAGGTTTGCCCGGTGCTTGGGCGCCATTTTAAATAGAGTCGGTCAGTCAGGTACATACCGAGTGGAATGGCAAGCATTTCCGTTGACACAAGGAATTTGGGATGATCGGGTTTGACTATTGAGCTGATGCTGCCGGCATAGCGCATTCCAAAAAAAGCCCCAGTACGGAACATCTGAGCGCGTGCGTTGGAGATTTCCATTTTTTTGGTGAGCTGGTAGGTTGTGTAATAAGTAATGCCCAAAGACAGCATTTCACCACCAACAGTCCATTTAATATCCTCCACATCCAGGACATAGGGAATTCCCCAGGCATACAGCGAAGCCCCAATTACCATGTTTTGCAAAACAAACTGCCAGCGCCCTGATTGGTCTAATACCGGAATCATGTTTCTTTTGCTATCTTCCCGAATCTGAGTCACCTGCTCCTCAGTCAAATTCAGACTCTGTTTCAGGACATCCAGTAGATCCTGTTCTTCCGCGCTGATCTGGTTGTCTTGCAGGGCTTTTTCCAGCGTACGTTGATAAACCTGAGCGTTGCTGGTGGAATCCGCTTGCGCCCAGGTTTCGGTCGCCATAAAGCCAATGGCAATTAAGGCAACCGCACAGTACAAAAACAAATGTTGTCTCTCCATAAATCCTCCTGGTTTAGTCAACGAATGACCATTCCACGCCAAAGATTTTCAATTGGTGCCGATAGGGCATTCCGGCAATGGTCGAAAGTGAGCGACCTTCAGCATTGTACACGGCATAAAAAAGATGCAGATCTCCGATATAACCACCGACCCGGCCGGCGAAACTCAGGCGGTTATTAGTATAGTAATTAACATCGGTCATTCCGATCTGCTGGATTTCCTCAAACCAGCCGAAATTCCTTGAACCACTCCAAAAATGCACTTCACCGGCAAAGTACAAATTCAGATTCCCTCCGAACAAGTTCATTCCCTGGCTTATTCGACTCCGATGCATCAGCGACACCGGCAGATTCTTTTCCGGTGAAAAAGTCGTCCGGGAGGTGATACGTAGGTTAGCCGGCAAATTCAAATGCAGGTCAAGCGTCAAAAATATCGCCCTTAAGCGGGTCGCCTGAAAGGTAAAAAGTGTATCCGCAAAATCATTTTTAAAGGGCAAATCGTAATCAGCGGCAACCGTGTTAATTTCCAATTGGGTCGCCAGAATTCTGTGCCCGCTGGTCAGTCCGAGCCGGGCGAGGTTATAACTAAATCCGGCTTGCTTCAGCGGTCGATTTGCTGGAAATTGCATCCGATAGACGATGGGATAAATCGCATAATCGTGATCGAAACCGGCATTTATTTTCAGGTTTTGATTTACCGACCAGATGTAGGCCGCGGAAAGCAGCCAGTTTGTATTCGTAGTGCCGATTTGCAGGTTCAACTGGTGACGGACACCGGTTTGCAACCCCACTTTTCCGGTAAAAAGGCTCTGCTGGAAACTGACCCCGTTATTTTGCGAAATTCGCGCCAGAAATGGCTCGAGATCAGTAAACCAAGTCAGACGATTTCTTTGGCGCTCATAATAACATCGTCCCGTGTACTGGACGGCTTCGCCTTTATAATAATACCGTGAATCCTGATGGTAATTCCCAAACAGTGAATTGGTTTGCTGAACGCCGACAAAGGTCGAATCGTTAATCCGCCGGCGCATGGCAGTCGTCTGTAAACTGGCGCGGTACAGTTTGAGATTACCGGCGGGTTTCCAATTCATGATTTCGGCGCTCGGGCTGAGCGGGACAGCCTGCACAATACCCGGTAAAAATTTCCGATAATCGGCATGCACATTGACCGACCAGGCACCCATTGCGGTATTCATTTCGAGCAGGTAGGATTGGGCAATACTCTCGCCTAAATTGTTCGCCTTACCGCCATACCAACCGTAGCCGCCTTCATATGCGAAGTTACTGCCCAAAAAGCGCCAACGGGTCCGCTCCGCAAAGGGTCCGCCAGCATGCAGATTGAATTTGATAAAACCGTAGTCGCCCCGATAATAATCAAAACGCGTACGGGTCTGCTCCAAACCGCCGAAAGTCGCTTGCCAGTTCAACTGCCGCTCATCAATGCTCAGCGAATCACAGGTTTGGTCAAACCAGATAAGCGGTAAGGTCCCGTATATCGGCTCTGCTTGGCGCAGTCCCGCCTGGCGTTGAGTCAGCACTGTACCGGGCAAACCATAGTATTCGAGTATTCCTTTAAAACCCCAGTCGTCGAAGGGCAAAACATTGATGGCAGTCCTGGTAAAAAACTGCTCGCCTATCGATAATGCGGCAGGTTCCGGGAAGGTCTGCGGAAAACTGATTTTGAAGAAATCCCCAAGGCGTGGCAGTGCGGCTGTGGCAGTTTTCCAAGCTAAACCCGTTATTGAAAAAAACATGAGCCACTGTCGCCGTAGACCAAGCATCAAACCTCTCTGAAAAAGGGAATAGCAAAATAGATCCGGCGAATAGCGACCGGCACGATGATCAGGAAAATCAAAGTGTTGACAACCAAATGAATTGCACTAAATGCCAGACCTGCGATCAGGGTCGCGACAATGGCCTTGAAGTTGAATCCGGCAGAAATGGGATAGGCCAGTGATACGGCTAAATCATAAAAAAGGGTCAGTAATAAGCCCAGGCATCCGATCAGCAGTTTATATCCGGTACCTATTGCCTGATTTTTAATTTTTTTTCTGGTCAGACCACCAATACCGCCCACGCAAGCCATAGCTAATACCTGGCAGATCAGCATTGGTGGAAAAAGCAGTCCTGAACCCATCGGATTCAGCGCCGAAAATAAAAATTCACCCAGCAAACCGATGAAGATACCCCATTTAACACCTAACAGCGCCCCGGCCATGAAAATCAAAGCCGTCACCAGCTCTACGTTGGGTACAAAAGCTAAGGTATAGCCGACCCCTAAGATCAAGGCAATGAATATTCCGGCATAAGCTATTTTCCTGACTCTCATCGATTAAATACCGTAAAGACTTCTTTCCCCGGCAATTTACACTTTTTTCGGTGAGTTTGAGGTTTTTTTTACTGTTCCGCCATGCCCCTGTCGCTTCCTTTATACAAACTACGGCGGAAATAGCCTCCTTTCGCGGTCCAGTTGCCGTCATTGACATCAGCGGCTAAGTCATTTTTCATCTGCTGAATACGGGTATCAATTTCATCTATGTAATAGACTACCAATGCTTCCTGAAACAATGGTTCACGGGGCGACTGCCACTCGTAGCGTCCCTGGTGCGAAAGAATGATATGCTCCAGTTTCAGGCGCAGAATTTCCGGAAATCCTTCCAATTTCAGACAGGCTTCACGCACAATATCCCGACCCAGAACAAGATGACCAATAAAATTTCCCGCATCCGTGTAGGTCGTGACCATTCCGCTTTGCAGTTCGATCAGCTTGCCGATGTCATGGAGCAGAATCCCGGTGATTATCAGGTCAAAGTCAAGTTCTGGATAAACGGAGTGGAGGCCCCGGGCAATCTGGAGCATGGCCGTTATATGTTCCAGCAATCCTCCCCGATAGGCATGATGCAGGGTCATCGAGCCGGGATGAATTTTCAGCTGGTCAGCATAGGTAGCGTAAATTTCGGATACAACTTTTTTCAAATGCGGGTTGCTGATCGTTTGGATTTCAGCTTGTACAGTTTGCCACATCTGTTCGAGATTTTTAGTAGTCACAGGAACCAGATCCTCAAAGATATATCCGTCAGATTGGTCTTTTTCCGGAATCACGCGCCGGATTTTTTCGACTTTCAACTGGATTTCTTCATTGAAAAACGTCACGCGTCCGCGCACCTTGACCGCGTCGCCCCGCTCGAATAGCGCACTATTTTTATCCGCATCCTCCCAAATTTTGGCATTGATTTTACCAGAACGATCAGCCAGAGTCAAATCCAGATAGGGTTTATCATCTTTGGTCAGGCGCAGAGTCTTATTATGGACTCCGAAAAATGATTCCACTGCGTCGTTTTCCTTTAAATCCTTGATAAAAATTTTACTCATCCCAGACCTCTTCTTTTTTTGAAATTAACAAATTATTTGCCACGCAAGTCAAGCTTTATTTCCTCTACCGCAAGTATTAAAAAACAAAAGGGGCAGGTCAGCCCTGCCCCTTGATCAAGACCCTGAAGTGTATTTACAATGGAAAAGTCTTTTCCTGGCAAACGATTTGCATCGTCTCCAGCTCATTGAGAACCGGATTATAAACTTCCGGCATCACGGGGGCCAACACGCCGGTCAGTTTGATTTTGCCCTGCAGGATCAGGCGGGTGGCGATAGCGGCGGGCAGGCTTACCGTCCGCGCCATCGATGAGTCGCCACCGGGAATACCGAAATCCACCAGGGTCGAGGTGATTTTTTCCCGGCGTCCCGGATATTCCGCCACAAACTCATGGAAGAGCACAATCATGTCCCGCTCCATCGCGCCGTATGCCATCTTTTCCAGAAACCTGACCGTCATGACGTCCAACAGGTTATTTTCCTTCTCCGGCAATCCATCGGAGCTGGTCAGGCCTAACCACTCTAACATATCCAGTACCGTATCGGTCGCCTCGGCTCCCAAGTACCGTTTCAGTGCGGCCCGGGTATTCTCCTGCGCTCCGGCTGAAACCAATTTTCGGGTCAACTGCTCAAAGGTCAATCCTTTCAAATCGGTTCGCTGTTCGTCGCTTAACAGGCCTAACGCGGCAATACAAAATAGAGTGTCACACCATCCCCGGTTGCGGATCGTACCGCGGAACATAGTTCGGGTATCTTTCAAACCATAGGTTTCAATATACGGTAAGGAATTCCGGTTGGGATAGGTTTCGAAATCCATGCCTTCCACTGTCAATGGCCAATGTTGTTTGAATAAATTCTTGCCGGGGATTTCGACGATTTTTCCGTTCTCCAAATATTTAGCGTCATTTCTGCCTGCCATTAACACACCACGCGGACTCCAGCTGAACTTGTAACCGAACGGATTGGTATTGGCTTCCGGAGCAGGCAACCCTCCGCAGTAGGATTTGAAACTGACAACCTTGCCACCGTTTTTTACAACGTTATGGATGATACGCATGGCGGACATGTGGTCAATTCCCGGATCGACACCGATTTCATTGAGGATCAGGATCCCGGCGGCTCGGGCTTTTTCATCGATAGCTTTCATTGCCGGACTGATATAAGAGGTCGTAACCATGTGTTTTTTATATTCGAGGCATAGATTAGCGACTTTTAAATGGTGGGTATAGGGCAGAAGACTGATCGCCAGATCGCAAGCCTGGACAAGTTTAGCCAGTTCGGCCTGATTTTCCACGTCCAGGGCAATGGCTTTCCCCTTGGGATGGTTGGCAATCAGGTTTTCGGCTTTGCTGACCGTCCGGGTCGCAACGATCACCTGCAAATCAGGTACATCCAGCAGGTAACGTACTAAAGGTCGCGAGACTAATCCCGCCCCTAATACTAAAACTTTTTTCATAGATTCTCCTTCAAATTGATTACGATAGTTATCATCAATCCCGGCTATTTTGGAACGTATTTATTCATATACCGGTAATTCGGGGTGAATTTGCCCCGGAGCAGAATCAGCGCCTTTTTCAGGGATTCCGGTAAATCCAGTTCCTCGAACTTGCGGGTGAAATCACAGCGTGCCAGAGCTGGAATAAATTCACGCAACACGTCGCTGAACATCCGGGAAGCATCGCGGGGCAGTTCACAGGGCAGATTATCGACGGCTAAAATCACCGGCCCACGTCCCGTTACACCATAGCGGATACCATCCATCAGGGGCTCGTAAACATAGACCGGATTACCGGGAGTTGAGCATTCGACATTACATTCGATCGAACCTTCGACATCACAGGTAATATCACCGATGACTCTCGGGTAGGTCGGTTGCCCGGCGACTGAGGCTTGCCTGAGGTATGCTTTAGTGACTAAGCGTGGGTATCGTTTATCCCAGTAAATGGCATTCACCAACACCGTTAGATAGGGTAAAAATTGCTCAAACTTAGAAGTGTATAGTTCGGGGTGTTGGTAATATTCCTGCAGGTCGAAATCCTTGCCGGGTTCGCGTGGTTGTACTAAGTCAGCCTCGCGAAATACTACTTTATAAATATGCTTGGCAGAAAATTTTCCGCTTTGGGCGAAGGCAGGCAATTCGTCCGGCGATAATTCAATATGCGGTAACAGGTCGAATATCTCCTGGGCACCGGAAGAAACATGTCCATAACCGGCGAAGCCAAAAATAATGGGCGTACCAATTGCCGGTAGCCCTTGCTGAGTAATCTGCTCCCCAAGTCGGACAAATGCCTCTCGGGCATTGGCAAAACTGCCGTACTCTAAGGTGGATTTAATGTCGGCCAGGACAGAGGGTACACCCTCAACCAACAGACGTTGTCCGAAAGCCCGGAAAGTATCAATCATGCCGGCGATTCCGGCATAGCGCCCGAAAAATACCAGACGCCTCCCCTTTTCATCCACGATGCGCTCGTAATCAATCAGGCTGGTTTTCAATTCGATCATCCTTTTCAGCATCGGCATGTTGTGGGGTTGGCCTTTAATAGTATGCGAAAAGAACACGTAGGTACGTTCCGCCTGGAAAAACGAAGGGGGGATTTCTTTCACCGCCAGTACCAATTGACAGGGTGAAAGGTCTTCGGCTACTTCCGCCCCGGCCTGGGCATATTCAGCATCGGAAAAAGCCCGAATCCGGGAAGGCTGAACAATAAAATGAATATCTGATTCGCGGCAGAGTACCTGAACATGTTCCGGGACAAGCGGCACTCGCGCTTCCCATTCATTTTTATCTTCATGTCTAATGCCGATGATCGTCATATGCTTCTGGATTTACTTTACAAATTTAAGTCAGACCAGGCAACAAAGGAAAGGCTTTTTCGGGATTGCAGTCGGCTGTCTACCATCTCTGATGAAAATACCTTCTGTATTCGGCGATTATTTCTAAATTACCTTTATGAACCTTGAACGCATCATCTCTAAACTAAAAAAATGCCCCGCCCGTCTAACAATCCTCGCAACAATTCAGCTTTTTTGCGGGAATTCAGTAATTCAGGCTTATTCACTTTCGGGGTATGTCTCCGATCGCAAAACCAGCGCCAGTTTAGCCGCGGCCAGGATCACGATTATCAACCTCGACACCGGATTGCGGGATTCGATATTGACCGCATCAGACGGCAGTTGGATTTTTCAAGTACCATCAGGACTCAAACCGGAAACCATCCTGCCCTCCGCATTCCGGGTTTTTCAGAATTATCCCAATCCTTTCAATCCGGCAACTTTAATCGGATTTAATATCCCTACTGCAGGTGAAGTTTCCGTCGAAATTTTTAATCTGCGCGGAGAAAAAGTGTGCAGTCGCCGCGATTGGTTGACCGCCGGATACCATCAAATACGCTGGCTCAGTCAGGGAGGTGCCGGGGTTTATTTTTATCGGATCCGTTATGGAAGCCAACAAATTTCGAACAAAATGGTGCAACTGGATGGCGGAACAGCCGGTGGCTTATCCGACTTCGTGACGGAACCCCCACCAGGGCAATTGGTACTTAATCGTCTCCATCCCGATCGTTACGAGCTGATTTGTTCGCGATTTGCATATCATCCCGACACCACCATTATTGAAGTGGTGGGTGACCTGCGCCTCGATTTTCAACTGCAGACCGTCCATGAATTCGCCACAGTTGTCGATTTACACAACGATATCCTGGAAAAAATGTTGGTTGATACGTCCTATCATCTTAAAAGTTTGCATACCAAAAACCACACCGATATTCCACGTCTGCAAACCGGCGGAGTTGACGTTCAGTTTTTTGCAGTCTGGGCTGAACCGGTCGAGTCAAATCCGACATACTATGCAAACGCTCTCCGGATGCTGACCATTTTTCAGAATGAGTGCCGCGCCAACCCGGCGACTTTACAACAGGCGTTCAATTATTCGGAATTAACCGGCATCAATTCCACCGGAAAAATCGTCGGGGTTATTGGTGTCGAAGGTGGTCACCATATCGAGAATGATTTGACAAAGCTTGTGCAGCTGTACAGCCTCGGCATGCGCTACATGACCATCACCTGGAATAACAGCACCAGCTGGGCGGTCAGCGCCGCAGATGAAGCGGCTGGGAAACCTGGTGGGTTGACCGATTTTGGACGTCAGGTCATTCGAACCCTGGATTCGCTGGGAGTCGTCATTGACGTCTCCCACGTCGGAATACAGACCATCCACGATATTCTAGCAGTCACAGACCATCCGATCATTGCCAGCCATTCTGGGGCACGCAGTTTGTATAATCATTATCGCAATTTATGGGACACCGAAATTCGGGCGATAGCCGCTTCCGGAGGGGTGATTGGCATCGTCTTTTACCCCCCCTTTCTGAAGGGAAATTCCGCCACGATCAATGATGTGGTCAATCATATCAATTATATCGTCAATCTCGTCGGAGTCGAACATGTCGCGTTAGGCTCCGACTTCGACGGTATCGGCAAGGTAGTTCAGGGACTTGAAGACACCTCCAAGTTTCCCGCATTGACGAACGCTTTGCTGACTGCCGGTTACAGTGAAGCGGAAGTCCTGAAAATTCTGGGTGGTAATTTCCTGCGAGTATTCCAGCAGATATGCGGCACTCCCGGCGTCTAATTCTTCAATGACCATTTTCCGTAAACTCTCCTGGAAAATCGCTGTTCTAACCGGTCTGCTGGTGCTTTTTGTGGCCGGCGCTATTACTTTTCCGATTTACTGGCAGACGCGTCAGGCGCTGGAACAGCAATTAAATGAACGCCTTCAGCAAAACATGCATCTGCTGGCTGCACAAGTCGACCGCCAAGACATCGCTTTTCTGCTTAAATTCGCCCAGTCACAGCATACCCGTCAGCGGATTGATACATTCCTGACGAAGAATTTGACGCGTTTCGGGGCGCAAGCGCTGTACCTGTTATCTCCCGACCATATGCTTATCGCCGTCGCCGGTAATCGGCTGAGTGCCTTACAATCCTGCCTGGTTAACAAACAGATCATTGAGCAAACAATTCAGGGTCGGATTGGCAC
>Ga0209610_1000397_pt1 | contig 22798 bp, 17 predicted proteins | sample LakKivw275mmetaG_FD_184137 | JGI IMG/M metagenome (GOLD analysis project Ga0209610, IMG submission 184137) | Anoxic lake water microbial communities from Lake Kivu, Rwanda to study Microbial Dark Matter (Phase II) - Lake Kivu water 275m metaG... | ecosystem: Environmental > Aquatic > Freshwater...
CCCATTACGTGAAGAAGTAATCCCTCACTTAAAAGGGGTAGGGGCGACTTCAGTCGCCCTGAAGAATCCCCGATTAAATCGGGGCACCACCCAGTGGCCCCTGCTTCAGTGCTGCGTTACGTGAAGAGAGACCGTTTTTTCATTGAAAAAAAGAAAGGAGGAGGATCCATGAAGAAGTTCACCATTTCTCTTTTAGTAGTTTTATGGATAATCAGCATAGGGAGCTCCGTCATTTCCGCTCAACCCATGGAACTCAAAGGGGTCTCCTTTTTACCCAAGAACCACCGGCTCTGCGCCATGATCCCGGTCTGGATTGATCAGGTCAATGCCGGGCTGAAGGATGTCCTGAAGATTAACTGGGTGGGAGGGCCCGAGGTAATGCCTCCCTTTGAACAGGCTGAAGCGGTGAGAAAAGGGATTTTCCAGATCGGGTTTCTCCCTGCTGCTTATTATGGAGGGCTCCTTCCGGAAGGGGATGCCATCTCCCTATCCAAGTATGATTTTAAAAAGGAAAGGGAGAAAGGGGGAGTGTGGGATCATTTTGTGGAAAGGCATAAAAAGATCAATATGATGCTTCTCGGGACATGGCTCTATGATCCTTTCTATCTCTATGTTAAAAAAGAGGTAAAGGGAATTGAGGACCTGAAAGGTCTCAAGATGAGAACCGCTGCAAAATATGACAAGATGATGCTGAAATTGGGCATCGTCCCCGTAACAGTCCAGTTCGGCGAAACCTACACGGCTTTGCAAAGGGGGGTGGTCGACGGGTTTGGATGGCCGACCATCGGCCCCCGGGAGTGGGGATGGCTTGAATATTCCAGGTTCGTCATCGACATTCCTTTCTATTCCAGACAGAATACCTTTATGGTAATGAACCTCGAGACATGGAATAAGCTCCCCAAAACGGCTCAGAACAAGTTCATTAGTATTACAGTGAAATATGAGCCGGAGATGAAGGCTTATTTTGATCGGGAGATTGACAAAGAGAAGAAGGAGATGGAGAAACTCGGAGTGAGGCGCCTCCAATTCTCAAGCGGGGATACCCAGAAGTATATCGATGCCGCCAATAATTCCTTCTGGGAAGATCTTGAGAAAAAAGTCCCTGATGAAGTAAAGATCCTGAAAAAGTTGATGGGATATTAAAAAAGAGAGCGCAGGATATCTGGAAGGGGGTTTTGCAATAACCGCCTGCACTCACTGATTCGTTAGATCAAAAGGGGGGATATTCCGTATATCCCCCCAATTTCATCCGGAGATGGAAATGGGGAAAAGGATTTTCGAAACTCTGGAGAAGATCATTGCAAGATACAACCAGGCTCTGGTTTTCCTGGCCTCGGTGATGATGGCGGGGCTGATGATCATCGTCTGCATTGACTTGGTGTTGAGATATTTTTTTAGCTCCCCCCTTCTGTGGGGGACAGAGGTCACGGAGATCATGCTCCTTGACATCACCTTTCTCGGAATGGCATGGGTGTTTAAAGAGGATGGCCATGTGGTGATCGATGTGTTCACGAGTAAAGTCACCGGAAGAAAGAAGAAGGCCTTAAATGGGATCAGTTATTTTTTAACAGGAATCGTTTCAGCGGTTCTTGTCTATTACGGTTTTTCGGCCACTTATGACCATTTCAACCGGGGAGTATTTAACCCTACCATTATGGAGACGCCCATCTGGTTGATTATCATCGTCATCCCCATTGGAGGCATTCCCCTCTTTTTAGAGGTCTTGGTGAAGGGTTGGAAATTAGTGACGACCAGATCAGATACCGAATAGTATTGGATTTAGGGGTCTGGAATCGGTCTGAGACGAGTGATTTAACATTTGGAGTTGGGAGATGGATTGGGTCACATTATTCATCATCATTCTTTCCTCATTGATCTTTCTCTTCTTCTTGGGAGTCCCTGTTGCCTTCTCATTTCTCTTTGTCAACATCCTTTTCAGTTACCTCTTCTGGGGAGAGATGGGTTTAACCCAGCTGATCCTGAGTATCTTCCGGTCCATCAGCTCCTTCTCCCTTCTTCCTGTTCCCCTCTTTCTCCTGATGGGGGAGGTGATGTTTCTCTTCGGGATTGCACAGAACATGATGGAAACCCTCGAGAAGTGGATGGGTAGATTGCCCGGAAGATTAAGTCTCCTTGCAGTCGTTGGAGGGGTATTGTTTGCCACCCTCTCGGGTTCCTCGATGGCCGGATGTGCCATGCTCGGCCAAACCCTTCTGCCCGAGATGGAGAAAAAAGGATATAAGGCTCAAATCACCCTGGGTCCCATTATGGGATGCGGAACCCTTGCCGCAATGATCCCCCCCAGTGCCCTCGGTGTCCTGCTTGCCTGCCTTGCTCAGGTCTCTGTTGGAGATTTCCTCCTCTCGATTATTTTCCCTGGTCTTTTGATGGCTGCCCTGTTTGCCCTCTATATTATCCTCCGATGCATGTTTCAGCCTGACATTGCCCCCCGGCATGAGGTCCAAAAGGTCTCCTTTTCAGAAAAGATTGTGTTGAGCGTGAAGTATCTTCTTCCTTTGGGCCTGGTCATCTTTTCGGTTATCGGTCTGATCATCTTTGGGATCGCCACGCCTACGGAATCCGCGGCCGTGGGGGCCCTGGTCTGTTTTATCCTCGCTTTTTTCTATAAAGGGTTCAGGGGGGAAATTCTAAAGAAGGCGATCCTCAACAGTGTCAGGATCACAGTGATGATGTTCGTGATCCTCAGCGGTGCCTCTGCGTTTTCGCAACTTCTGGCTTATACCGGGGCAAGCCAGAATCTGGTCAAATTGGCAGTGGACCTTCCTTTTTCGCCTATTGTCATTCTGATCATCATGCAATTCATCCTTGTCCTCCTGGGGACCTTTATGGAGCCTCTCTCGATCCTGATGGTGGCCTTACCCATCTATATGCCCATCCTCCGACAGTTAGGAGTCAATCCTTTACCTTTCTGCTCTGTTCTTCTGATCAATATGGAAATGGCGACGATCTCCCCTCCGGATGGACTCGTTCTCTATACAATGAAGGCGGTTGCTCCCCAGTACAGTATGGGCGAAATTTATAAGGCAAGTATACCCTTCGTCATCATTGACATTGTGGCGATGGCCATCATCATGATCTTTCCCGAGATTGCTCTCTTTTTACCCTCGATCGCCAAACAGTAAAGGAGCCCGGTTATGTATAAGGGAGTCTGTCGAGCTGTCAGGGTTAATGAACCTCAACCCTTTTCTTTGACCCGTAATAAAAAGGATGGGCCAATCTTAATAAAAACGTAATCGTCATGGCCGTATGGCCACTTCTGCCTACCGCAGGCAGGCACGGACGATGAAAATAAACATCGGGTAGGGTCCCGATTTAATCGGGGCCAATTTTGGGCGACGGAAGTCGCCCCTACCTATCATGAAAAGCATGGGGTAATCATAATAAAGAAAGGAGGACGAAAATGTTAAGGAAGAGCTTAATCTTTGGGCTATTGGGAGTTTTTTCCGGGGTCATTCTTTTATCAGGCCTGTCCTGGGGGCAACCGACTGTTTTGAGATATGCGGGACAGCTTCCTGCCACCCATCACCTGACCAAAGCGGACTTCGCTTTTTCAAAAATGGTCGAAGAGAGGTCAGGCGGTAAAGTAAAAATCGAGGTTTATCCCGCCGGTCAGCTCTACAGAGCGGACTCTCTCCGGAAGGCCGTGAGTTCCGGAGCCTTAGAAATGGGAGTGACCTATGAAGGAACCTGGACAGGTCCGATCCCGTTAGTCGATATCTTTGTGATACCCTTTATTCGTAAGAATTACAAAGAGGTTCAAAAGGACTGGGAAGGGAAGATTGGCATAAAATTAAGAGAGGAAATGGAGAAGAACGGGGTAAAGGCGCTGGGATTCGGTGCCTACGGCGAGAGTTTCAGCATCGCCAACATTAAGAGACCCCTGAAGAGCCCCGGTGATTTTAAGGGACTCAAGATCAGGACCCATGAGCCGATTGCGGCCGAATGTGTCAGGGCCCTCGGGGCATCCCCTGTGATGATGACCTCCGCCGAGGTATTCATGGCCTTGCAGAGGGGGACCGTAGACGGAGCGACTTCCGGTCCAACCACCTTCGTTCAGAGGAAATGGTGTGAGGTGACCAAATATACCACCATCACCTACGGGGTTTACTCGGTATGGCCATTGATGATCAATCTTAAAGTTTGGAATGGGCTTTCCAGGGATATCCAGAAGATTCTCCAGGAGGCGGCAAAGGACTATGAAAATCATACCATTCAAATTTCTGACAAGGAGGATGAAGAGGCTATCAAATTTCTTTCGAAAACACAGGAGGTCTATATCTTGACCGATGAGGACAGGAAGGTCTGGGACAGGGCCCTGGAACCGGTGAGAAAGGAATTTGTAAAGAGAACAGGGAAAGATGGAGAGACCTTTTTGAAATGGGCACAGGAAAGATGAGCAGGGTTTTCTTTGTATACTCCCGATTCATCGATCGAGCGGTGAACATCGCCGGGGTGGTAGGGGCTTTTCTTCTGTTAGTGGTGACCCTGATAACTTTTTATGAGGTGATTATGCGCTATGTTTTCAACGCCCCTACCACCTGGTCGATCGATTATTCGATCTATCTGATCATGTGGGGAACTTTTCTCGGGGCCGCCTTTACTCTGAAGCAGGGGGCTCATATCCATGTGGACATTCTGGTAAAGAAATTCCCAATAAAAACGAGAATGACAATAGAGATCGTGATCTACAGTCTAATTCTCATCTTTTGCACAATCCTTGCCTGGAGGGGATTTGTCTCCTGCCTTCAGGCCTATCTCTTCAGAGAGATCACACTCTCCTACACACGGACACCTCTGTATATTCCATCCTTATCCATCCCTTTTGGGGCCAGTCTGCTGATCCTGGAGATCCTCCGGGAATTGGTCCAAAAGATTCACTCCGGGAGGTCTTGAAAGTGGGTTTTGCTCTTTTCCTCATCCTTTTGCTTTTCCTTGCCCTCGGAATGCATGTGGCCTTTTCTCTGGGAATCATTGGATTCTCCGCACTTTATCTCCTCTCCGGGGGCCAGGCCTTTGTGGCGCTTCCCTCCATTTTTTATGACAGCCTGGAAAGCTTTACACTGATTGCTATCCCCATCTATATCTTTATGGCCAACTTACTCACCCAGTCAAAAATCAGCCGGGATCTTTACGAAATGATCCAGGATTGGGTAGGACATTTTACAGGTGGCTTGGGGATTACCACTGTCCTTTTCTGCACCGGATTCTCTGCCATCTCCGGGTCAAGCGTTGCAACCGCAGCCACCGTGGGCATGTTAGCTTTGCCCGAAATGATCAAGGCGGGTTACGAAAGAAAATTTATTTTTGGAATGATCGCGGCCGGAGGAACGATGGGAATCCTGATCCCGCCGAGCCTGTTTTTTATACTCTATGGGGCCCTGACGGACGTCTCGGTAGGGAAGCTATTCATTGCGGGAATTATTCCGGGGCTTATCATGTCTGGGTTTTTCTTCATTTATGTGATTTTCTTCTCGAAAATACGGGGTTATGGGAAAAGGCAGCGGGCCACCTGGGGAAAAAGATGGGCCTCCACCCGGAGAGGGGGTTGGATATTGGTTCTGCCGGTGATCATCATCGGCGGTATTTACACGGGAATATTCACTCCTACGGAGGCGGCTGCCGTAGGGGCCGTATATGTGATTTTAGCCACTCTTCTCAGCGGCAATTTGAGCCTCCAGATTCTGAGAGAGAGCCTTTTACAAACGCTTAAAACAACCTCCATGGTCTTCCTGATTATTTGCGGGGCTCTCCTGTTCGGCCATGTGACGACCCTTTTACAGATGCCCCAGCAGGTGATCCATTTCATGTCAAAAGTGGGAAGCTCTCCAATGCTATTCATTATCCTCGTCTGTATTTTATTTATATTTCTCGGGGATTTTTTAGAAGTGGTTTCGATCACGGTCATCACCCTCCCCGTACTGCATCCGATTCTTCTGAATTACAATGTGGACTTAATATGGTTTGGAGTCATCATGTGTATCAATATGGAATTTGCCCTGATTACTCCTCCCGTCGGGCTGAACCTATATGTGATCCAGGGAATTGCCCCTGATGCCAATCTCATCGAAGCCTTTCTCGGAACCTGGCCCTTTATGATATTAATGGCAGTGGCTTTGATTCTGATCTTTATTTTCCCTTCCCTTGCGACATGGCTGCCCCAATTTTTATTGTAGAGACGATCAATCGGACAGAAGATTTCTGAATTTATTGATGCGAAGTAAAGCTCCCCTCCTTCATCAAAAGATGGGCCCCTAACAGGGTGAAGAGGGGGTAGATACAGGTAATCGGGACGACCAGGACAACCTTGCCGATTGACATCGCCCAATAGAAAGAGACGAGAGCAATGGAATGACAGAGGCCCGAAACAACAGGTTTACCCCCTTAGTCTTTTGGTTGCCTCCTTGTCGAGCTTCAGGGTTTTCGGGTCGATGACGACTCCGTAATCTTCTTTTGCCCTCTCAAGGCTCACATATCCTTCGAGCACATCCCTTTCAACCATTTCAGGATCACGCTCCAGCGGATTCCCGTAGCCTCCTCCTCCTGCCGCATCAATGGTCACCCGATCACCGGGTTTGAGCTGTGTCAATCCAAATGGATTTCCAGGTACCTCGTTGATCAGGAATTGGGCCCTGGCTCCGGGTTTCCCGCCAAAGAGCCCTTCAGGCGGGAGGATATGTCTCCCTGCCTGTATTCCTAAGTTGACAGGCGGAAGAGGCCCATACTGATCGTCCGGAATCTTAAAAACTTCCCTCTGGCCAAGACCTCCTTTCATCCTGCCAGGACCGGCTGAATTGATGAGGAGCTCCCTTTTTTCCACGATGAGAGGGGTATCGCTTTCGAATATCTCAACCGGCGTATTCGCACCATTCGCAGGGAAGATATATACATAGTTACCATCGCTGATGGAGCTTGCCCCCATTCCGCCCCCTCTGATGATGACAGAATGCCAAGGCCTTCCGTCATTTCTTTTTCCATAGAAGACATTCATCTGTGCAGGCGTTCCTCCACTTGCGGCGATGACCTTATTCTGGGCGACCCCGGAGAGGGCACGATAGATGATCTCGGTAATAAAATGGCCGATGACCAGCCGTGCGGCTACCGCCGCAGGAAATTTGCAATGGACCACGCTCCCTTCGGGGGCTTTCAGCCGGATGGGTCTGGCACACCCATCGTTGTTGGGGATGTCGGGACCGAACATGCTTTTCATGGCCATAAAGACATAGGCATAGGTAAAGTTGAAAACAACATTGCCGCCCCAGTTGACCTGGGGGGAGGACCCCTCGAGATCAACCGTGATATCGCTTCCCTTCACTTCAACCGCTGCTTTGATCACCACTTCCTGTTGATCCTTCATCTGTTCTATCTTACCTTCGGCGCAATACACCCCATCCGGTATCTTCTCTATTTCTTCTCTCATGCCCTTCTCGGTACGGCTGATGATCTGGTCCGCCAGATCATCCAGGTTCTCCAGATCATTTTCCCTGAGCATCTGCACTATCTTTTCTGAACAGACATGATTGGCGGCAATCTGGGAGCGTATATCCCCCACCACCTCATCCGGTGTCCGGACGTTCCAGCGGATCATATCCATCAGAGACTGGTTGAGAACCCCTCCGTCGTAGAGCTTCACCAGAGGGATGAAGAGACCTTCTTCAAAAACATCGTGATTATCCGAGGAGACCCGGCCTCCGATGTCTGAGTGATGAAAGACACAGGCGGTAAAGGCGACCAGTTTATTTTTATAGAAGATGGGGCTCATCACACACACATCGTTCAGATGCCCTGCCAGAGCCCAGGGGTCATTGGTAATGAAGACATCCCCGGGTTTATACGTTTCTAAGGGAAGCATTTTTACGAGGTTTTTCACCCCGAGGGCCATGGCTCCGGACTGGCCGGGTGTGGCAAACGTCCCCTGGGCGAGCTCCCGTCCTTTCTGATCCGTAAACATACAGGTATAATCATGGGCATCCCTGAGCAGGCTTGAGAATGCGGTTCGAGCAACCGCACTGTCCGCTTCATCCACAATGGAGATCAATCTCCGCCAAAGGATTTCCAAGGTAATAGGATCGAATTTTTTTCCCATTTTCATGCCTCCTAACCGTCTGCTGAAAAACGCCCAAAAGTAAAGCTAACCGCCCACAGGGCGGGGCATCCAGCCGACTTTCCCGTGAGAGGATCGCTTCGCTTGTGGAGCGTTTCACTTGAGGCAATATCTTTTGCCTCCGACCTCAAGTCCTGCTTTGCAGGACGGTCCTTCAGCCCCAACTCATTTAAGATCAACCCACAGAAATCCAAAATCATCCACAGAGACCCTGGCATCCTCGCCGACCATGAGCGTGGATTCCCTCTCTTCAATAATCGCAGGACCCTGAAACTTTGCATTCGGGAAAAGACGGTATCGGTCATAAACCGTATAGGGGATAAAATCCCTTGCGATCGGAGAATAGGCGTTTCTCATTCCCTTGATCGCCTGTTTGAGAGACTTTCGCTTTGGGTCAATCTTTGGAAATTGAATCAATCGCTCCGGGAGACTGGCCCTCACCTTAAAATTAATGAACTCCACTTCAGACTCAGGGTAGGTTCTCCCGTAGAGCTTCGCATAGACTTCATCGAATTGGTGGCGGACAAACTCCTTCTTTAACCCTGTAAAATCCCTTTCCTTGAGCGGGACATGGGTCTCCGCTCCCTGTCCGACGAAACGCATGTCCAGGGACCGTTCGAACCGGATCTCTTTTTCCTTGGCCTCCTTCTTCAGGATATCCGTTGCCTCATCCTCCAGTTGCCTGAAGATCTTCTCTATCTCATTAAAGTCAGCGGCACTTAGAGAAACCTTATGGCTTCTAAGAAGGTCAAAGGCTCGGGGAGCGGTAAAGAAGCCCAGAGCTGATCCCACTCCGGCATTGGGTGGGACGAGGAGGCGGGGGGCGCCTAATTTCTTTGCCAGGCCATAGGCATGGACCGGGCCGGCTCCTCCAAAGGCGACGATCGTTACAATTTTAGGATTGCCTCCTTTTTCAGCAATATGGGTTTTGGCAGCGGCGGCCATGGTTTCGTTGATCAGGTCATGGATTCCCCATACCGCCTGTATAAAGGAGACATGGAGAGGCTTGGCCACCTTCTCCTCGACGCCACGCCGGGCTGCCTCCTTGTCGAGTTTCATCTCTCCCCCGAGAAAGTAATTCTCATCGAGGTAGCCCAGCAGGAGATCTGCATCCGTGACACATGGCTCCGAGCCTCCTCTTCCATAACAGACCGGTCCCGGATCAGCTCCTGAGCTTTCCGGACCGACCTGAAGCGTTCCCATCCGGCTGACCTTTGCAATGCTTCCCCCTCCTGCCCCAATCTCCATGAGATCCACCACCGGGACCTGGATGGTGAGGCCACTTCCCTTCATGAACCTCTGGACACGACCAACCTCAAAGGTGGGGACGACCCCGGCTACCCCTTTTTGAATCAAGCAAGACTTGGCGGTTGTCCCTCCCATGTCAAAGCAGAACATTTCTAAGATATTGAAGAGTTTCCCATAGTATTGACCCGCAATGACGGCTGCGGTTGGACCGGATTCAATAATCCTGACCGGGAACTCAGCCGCTGTTTCAACAGAGGTCACCCCTCCGCTGGAGAGCATGATGAAGAGCTTTCCCCTGAAGCCGATGGATCGAAGCCTCTCCGCAAGCCTGGAGAGATACCTTCCGGTCAGGGGTTTCACATAGGCATTGGTCGCCGTTGTGCTGGTTCGTTCATATTCCTTGATCTGTGGCAAAACCCTGTATGAAACAGAAACGGATATCCCGGGAGCCTCCTTTTCAATAATCTCCCTGAGCATCAATTCATGAACCGGGTTTTCGAAAGAGTTGATCAAACAGACAGCGATCGATTCCACTCCCATTTTTAAAAGGGTATGGACCACCTGTCTTGCCTCTTCAGGATCTAATGGTTGGAGAATTGTCCCGTCACTACGAACCCTCTCGTTCACTTCCAAACGGAGGTGTCTCGGAATCAAAGGCTTAGGAAATTCAGCGAAGACATCATAGGGGGCATATCGGATCCCTCTCCCGATTTCCAGGACATCCCTGAAGCCCCTGGTGGTGATGAGGCCTGTCTTCGCTCCTTTTCTCTCAATGATCGAGTTGATGACCAGAGTCGTCCCGTGGATCACTTCGTCCATCTTTTCCACAAAGGCCGGGGTAACTCTCTCCATCTCTCTGATCCCATGTTCCACTGCATCGGATGGGTCTTTGGGGGTGGTCAAGCATTTATAGATTTTCAGCTCCCCTGTCTGGTCATTGAGAAGGACAAAATCAGTAAAGGTGCCTCCGATGTCGCAACCTAACCGGTAGAACTTTTCAGTCATAGAAACCCCCTAAAAGGAAATTCCAAACCTCAAATTCCAAATTCCAAATAAGCCCCAAATTTCAATATCGAATGGCCTAAATCTCTTGTTTGTAATTTCAAAAATGGACATTGGAATTTATTTGTTATTTGGTGCTTGGAGCCTAGTACTTCTATTTTGGTGCCACTTTTTCAATACAAACTTCTGAATCTTTCCGCTTGCGGTCTTGGGAAGTTCTCCTACAAACTCTACATGTTTTGGAATCTTATATTTGCCCAACTTCCCCCTGAGAAATTGAAGGGCTTCTTCTTTTGTCATCGCCTCGCCAGGTTTAAGGACAATATAGGCCTTTCCCACTTCACCCCATTGATTATCCGGAACACCGATGACCCCAATGTCAAAGACCTTGGGATGGGTGAAAAAGACCTTTTCAATCTCAGCGGGGTAAATATTTTCTCCTCCGCTGATATACATGTCTTTTTCACGGTCGACGATATAAAAATATCCTTCTTCATCCTTCTTCGCAAGATCTCCGGTATAAAGCCAGCCCTCACGTATGGCCTCTGCTGTGAGATCCGGACGATTCCAGTAACCACTCATCAGGGTAGGGCCGCTGACGATGATTTCCCCCACCTCTCCGGGAGGGACTTCTTTTCCTTCCTTATCCACAATTTTCACCTCCCCGTGAAAGACAGGGACTCCCACGGAGCCAATTTTCTTGACTGCATCTTCAGAAGAGAGGAAGGTGATGGTGGACGACTCTGTCTGACCAAAAATCTGGGAGATGATGATCCCTCTCTTCTGATATTCCTTTAACAGGGCAACGGGGATTCTCTCCCCGCCTGTAAAGAAACAGCGGATGGAGCTGAGATCATACTGAGTCAGATCGCAATCGCGGAGGATGAATTGATAGACGGTCGCTGGTAATTCCAGCAGGGTGACCCTGTATTTCCGGACCGCTTCAAGAATCTCATAGGGGCGAAACCTTTTCTTCAGGATCAGGGTCCCTCCCTTATAGAGGATAGGGGCTGATTCCACCAGAAGGCCTCCGGAGTGAAACATCGGCCTTGAGACGATTAACCTGTCCTTAAAGGTGAGATGGTAGATCATCTCCGCGTTCAAAACATTGAAGAAGGTCTTCCTGTGCGAGAGGATGGCTCCTTTCGGGATACCGGTAGTACCCGAAGTATACATGATGATATGCGGATCTTCATCTCCCACGGATCGATCGACCAATGGTTCCTGGATGGGTTGCCCCGAGAGGTTTTTCTCATAATCGACTGCCCAATCGGGACAGGGGGCCCCTATCACAAAATAATTCCCGCTGGGGACATTTAGGTTGGGCCGGATGGAATGGATCACTCCTTCGAATTCCGGTTCGAAGATCAGGTATTGAGAACCGCTGTCCTGGATGATGAATTCGAGCTCGGGACCGGCCAGCCTCCAGTTAAGGGGGACAAGGATCGCCCCCAATTTGGAAAGGCCGAAAAAGATTTCTATGTATTGGTAGCAGTTGTAAAGGAGGACAGAGACACGGTCTCCCTTTTTTATCCCCTTGATTAGAAGGAGATGGCAGAGCTGATTCGTCCTTCGGTTTACTTCTTGATAGGTAAGGGGATGGTCTTCGAAGAAGAGGGCATTTTTTCGAGGCTGGAGGAGGCTCCATTTTTTTATCCAGTCGCCGACATTGATCATGAAACCATTCAGATATGGAATAATGGAATATTGGAATAGTGGAAAATACTCAAGTCTATTTTAAAACCCATTGTTCCATCATCCCAGTACTCCAATATCCCAATTCCCTTTCATTTATCTATGCACGAAGTTTGCGCTGACCTTTGGACCATTCTTCATGAAATTATCAATTCCGATCTTCCTGTCCTGTGTAAAGAAACACTCCCCGAAAATTTTGGCCTCGAGTTTTAATCCGTCTTCAAGGGTCATTTTTGCCCCTTCTAAAATTGCCTTTTGCAGAAGGGAATCGATCTTTCGGCTCAGATGTCCAATATCGACCTCGGGAAGCTTCGAAGGGATGGGGATAGGGCTTTTGGGGATGGAGGGAACGCTGACTTTTCCCGAGAGGATATTTTCCACCCATCGGATGCCGGCCTCGATGAGATCGCCCTCCACCTCCTCCTGAATCAAGCCGATCTCTTTTGCCTGGGCCGATGAGATGGGGTTCGAACTTCTCAGGATAGGCCACGCCTTTTCGATTCCGATTAATCTCGGGAGCCTCTGAGTTCCACCCGCCCCGGGGATAAAGCCGAGCTTTGGTTCTGGTTGACCCACGAAGACCTTCAACCCCTTTTTGGCAATCCGGACGGTGCAGGCCATGGCGATCTCATTGCCGCCGCCAAAAGCCAGTCCATTCATTGCACAGACCACGGGTTTGCCCAAATTCTCAATTCGATTAAGGATGGCGTAGTTCCCGAGGCATGCCTTTTCTGCTTCCTCGGCCGATTTTTGGGCAGCCAGCATCCCAATATCTGCACCTGAGACAAAAGCCCGTGTACCGAATCCGGTCAGAATTGCCCCTTTGATTTTCTGGTCTTCCTGGATGGCAGTAAAGACCTCCCGCAATTGTTCAAAGACATCTTCGTTGAGGGCATTGAGCACCTTGGGTCTTCGGATCTTCACTATGGCTACTTCTCCCTTGTCTTGTCTCAGGACGACCGGGATTTTCCAGGGCTTTCCGGAGGCAGCCTGCCTTTTCAAAATCTGATCCGCCCTGAAACCGGGGTTTTCTTTTGCATAGGCCTCTACCAATTCAAGGGACTTCTTGATCCCCACCTGATTCATCAACCTGAAGGGGGGTTTCATGTCCAATCCCATCTCAATGGCCATATCCAGGTCGCTGATGTTCGAAACTCCACTCTCCACGATTTCACAGGCGATCCCAAAATAAGCCCCCATCACCCTGCTTGAAATCGCTTCATAAACCTCCGGACTATATTCCACCGGTTCTCCTCTTGCGGCTGTCTCCCAGGGAACACCGGATTCGACTCGTTCGTCGAGGATCTTCGGAGAGTGAAACCAGGGCATGATGATCGATGTATACTGGTTCAGGCCATGCTGGGTCAGTGGATTTCCCCCGGTGAGATTATGGGCGGTGAATGGACCCACCCCCATTCCAAGGACCTTCTGAACGATTCGGTCCGCCTGTTTGACCGTCGCCAGGCCCTTTTCAACTGCCAAAACAGTGGCGAGGAATATTCCTTCAAAGAAAGGATTCACCGCGAACCCAAATCGGCTGTTCACCCTGATGGGGGCCTTTCCGTTGAATTCGTAGAATTTCATTAAATATTCAACGATCACAGGATCTGTCTCTTTCATCGGGACGACTTCCAGGAGGATGTTTCTCTCAGCAGGGAAAAAATAATGGAGCACCAAGCATCGAGATTTTACCTTCATGTTCGGAAAGATCTCCTCAGGAGGGAGGTGGGAGGAGTTGGAGGCCAAGATGGCTGTGTTCGGGCAGGTGTCCTCAAGTTGGGCAAAGATCTTATGCTTGACATCCAGCCGTTCGAAGGCAGCTTCAATCACAAAATCGGCATCGCGCAGATGTTCGTAGTCCGTGGTGAATCGCATATTTTTAAAAATGGCATCGGCTTCCTCTTTTCTGAAGATCTTTTTCTCAACCGCCTTTGTCATCTTGGATTCCGCTTTTTTCGAGCCCGCATCGAGGGCGGCCTGAGCAATATCCACGATGACCACAGGAACCCCATAAGCGGTAAGGTTCTGGCTGAAATGCAAAGCGATATCCGGCCCGATATTCCCCGAACCGATGACGCCGATCTTTCGAATCGTTCGACCAAACATTGTAAAGGCCATCCATTCCTCCTTTGAATAATGGAATCGTGGAATGATGGAATAATGGGGGTCAAAGAATGATTTGCACAATATTCCATTATTCCAATTTTCCATTTTTTAAAAGATACTTGGTTCCTTGAACTCTCCGTAAACCCCCTTGAACACTTTTGTCATTTCACCCACAGTGGCGTAAGCCTTACAGCATTCGAGGAGAAAGGGCATCACATTCTTTTCTGTCCGTGCAGCATGTTCAAGGTCTTTAAGCAATTGAGTGACCTTCCGGTTGTCCCTTATCCGTCTGACTTCCTTGAGTCTCTGAATCTGTTCCTCCGCTGATTCCAAACGGTATTCATGAAGCTCTACCTCCATCTCCTCCCCTTCGACATACTTGTTGACTCCAACCTTGATGAGATCCCCTTTCTGGACTCCTCTCTCGAATTCATAGGCCTGTTTTGACACTTCTTTCTGAACATAACCCGTCTCCACAGCCTTGACCATTCCTCCCATGTCATCGATTCTTTTCATCTCCTCAATCATTTTTTCTTCCATCTGCTTGGTTAAGGTTTCGATAAAATAGGAACCCGCTAAAGGATCGACCGTATCTCTCAGTCCGATCTCCTCCATCAGAATCTGGAATGTTCTGAGGGAGAGCAGAGCCGCTCTGGGTGTGGGAATGGTATAGGCTTCGTCAAATGAACAGAGTGCGGTTGTCTGGGCCCCGCCTAAGGCAGCCCCAAGGGCATAATAGGCGCCCCGGATGATGTTATTTTCAGGCTGGGCTTTGGTCATCCCGTATCCTCCGCCTCCAAAGATACCCCGGAGGAGGAGAGATCGATGGTCCTTGGCTCCATAGCGCTCCTTCAGGTTCTTTGCCCAGAGTTTTCTCGCCGCCCTGAATTTCGCCACCTGCTCCCAAAGGTTTCCGAACACATTGAGGTTAAAGGTAAAACCCCTGACGAAGTCATCAATGGAATGCCCCCTGCGAAGGACCTCTTCGATGTAGGCATTCGCAATCTGAAAGGCATAGGCGATCTCCTGAACCGGGGAGCATCCCGATTCACGGATATGATAGCCACAGACACTGACAGGGTTGGTTCGAGGGAGCTCCTTCATCGAGTATTCGATCGTATCACCGATGAGCCGGACAGCCGGCCTGACCGGGAAGATCCACGCCCCTCGGCCAACCATTTCTTTCAGGATATCGTTCTGAGGGGTGGCGCTGATGCGGTCTTTCTTATATCCAAACTTTTCAGCCGTCGCCTGGAACATCGCCAGCATCACGCTTGCAACCGCATTGATGGTGAGACCCACCCCGATCCGGTCAAGGGGAATTCCGTTGAAGGCGACCTCAAAATCCAGGAGAGAATCCACTGCCATCCCCACCCTTCCGACTTCGCCTTCGGCAAACGGATCATCGGAATCGAGGCCCATCTGGGTGGGAAGATCGAAGGCCACATTGAGTCCTGTTTGACCGTGAGCAATCATTAATTTAAAACGTTCGTTCGTCTCTTTCGGGGTTCCGAACCCGGTATACTGCCGGGTTGTCCACTCACGGCTCCTGTAGCCCAATGGATGGATTCCACGGGTATAGGGATATTCTCCGGGAGGAGGTAAGTCCTTCACGGGATCGAACCCGATTTCTTCAAGGTCCTTTTGAGTATAAACGGGTTTGATATGGATACCCGATTGGAGGACGACGTCGAGAACTTCGTCTTTCTCATTTTTGGTATATTTTGCAACACCCATAATAGCTCCTAAATCCGAAATCCGAATTTCGAAATTTCCCGATCAGGATCGGGATTCGAGGTGTTCTTTGATCCACTTAATCGATTCATCAAATGGGGTGCCCCCTGGGAAGACACCATGAATCCCCATCTTCTGCAGGACGGGGATATCCCTCTTGGGGATCACCCCTCCCACCACTATTAGGACATCTTCGAGTTTATTCTCTTTTATCTTTTTCATCAGTTTCTCACAGATGGGCTGGTGGGCACCGGACATAATGGAAAGGCCGATCACATCCACAGCCTCTTGAATGGCTGAATTGACGATCTGGTCAACCGTTTGGTGCAGACCGGTATAAATCACTTCCATCCCTGCATCTCGAAGGGCTTGGGCAACGACCTTGGCTCCTCGATCATGACCATCCAGGCCTGGCTTTGCCACCAGAATACGAATCCTCTTTTCCACTCTCCCTCCACTTTCTTTGATAAAACTATGGGACCATTCTTCCTTCGCTGATCTCCTTGAGGACGATCTCCATCCCCCGGTCGAGATGACTCCGGACAAGCCTTTCCACCACCCGTGGATTTTTCCTCTTCATGGCCTCCAGCATCTGGCGGTGGTCAGCGATGGAGGTTTTAAAACCATTCGGGGCATGGAGCAGGGCGGAACGATACCGGTAGAAATAATCCCGGTAATTATTAATCATCTCAATCAATTTTTTACTTTTACAGGATTTATAGAGAAGGTCATGAAACTCCGTGTGAAGCTGGATGATCTTTTCGTCATCATTTTTCTTCAAGGCATTTTCCGACTCTTCCACTTTCCTCTCCAGGGCAGAAACCTTATCCGGAGTGATGTGGAGGGTGGCTAAATAGGCGGCATAGCTTTCGAGGGCGCTTCGAATGCCGAAGATTTCTTCAACATCCTCTTTGGTGAACTGCCTGACAGCAAACCCTCCCTTGGGGAGCCGGGTGACCAAATCATCCCGTTCGAGTTTATGAAAGGCTTCTCTCACAGGAGTGCGACTGATACCAATCTGATTGGCCAGCTGTTCTTCAACGAGACGCTGACCTGCCTTGACCTTCCCGTGAAGGATAGACTTTTTCAACGAATCGTAGACTTCCTCACGGAGAGGTTTTCTCTTGCTCACTTTTAACACCCCATAGGTTTTTTCCACAGTCCTCTCCCTCCTTTTTGTATACTGTATCCAAAAACAGTATTTTTATACGCCAAGGGTTTAAACTTGTCAAGAATTTTTTAGAAGATGATTTTACCCCCTCACTTCTCCGTTGCATAAAAGGGTAGGGAAGGCTTTAGCCTCCTAATTGAGCGGGTCATTACGAGTGATTTTTATTTCGCAAACGATGAAACAGGAGTATAGAGAACAGGGTAAGAAAAAAGAAGATGGAGACCAGGATCAGTGTCGAATCGTCCGATTCTGTTAAATCCTTTATTTTCCCTGCCAGAGAAGGAGCAAAGAAGAGGCCGAAACTCGAACAGGTGGAAATGACCCCAAATCCCAATCCGACATTTTCAGGTTTTAATATCTCAGGAGGAAGGGAATAGATCGGGGAAGGGATCATGGCTGAAAAGATCGCCATCAAGATCACCAGAGTGAAAAAGGAAGAGCTGAAATGAAAGGAGAAGGCAAGCAGGGTTAAGGCAGTGGCTCCAATCCCGATCACCCATTCCTGGTGCCTGAACCGATCCACCATATACCCCACAGGTGGACTGAGAAAAAGGGACCCCAATAAGGGAATCCCTATGAGGATTCCACTTTGTTCAAGGGTAAACCCCTTGGCGAGAAAGATCTGGGGGGCAAAAGTGGCAAAGGAGACAAAGGCCGCATTGAACCAGAGCCAGGAAAACCCTACCCACCAGATAGGCCAACCCATCTCCTTTAACGATTTGTAAAGGCCGGAGGATTTTCTCCCTTCTAAGGGTTGAAGGGAAGGGGTCCGGTAAAGAGTGATAAAGAGGATGGATACAGTAAGGGTGTAAAGGACGGTAAACAGGATTGGTATGCGCCATCCCCACCCATTTCCTATCCCTCCGAAAAGGCCAAAACAGATGACGGATCCGAGAGGGACACCTGTATTAAAGATACCCATGGCAAAACCCAGGTCTCTCTCCCTAAACCATTGAGAAATCATTTTAGGGAGAAGAACGGAGAGGGTAAGACCACCCATCCCCGAAATAAACCTTCCCCACCATAAGGCTCGTAGATCCCTTCCTAATCCCACAAGAAGACTGCCCACCAACATTAATAGAAAGCAGAATATCCCCAAGGGTCTTATCCTGTAGCGGTCGGAAAGAAACCCACCCGGCAAAGAGATGAAGAGACCGGGAAGGGCAAACAGTCCCATCAGGAGACCGGATTGAGCATAATTGATCCTGAGATCGGAGATGATCAGGGGAAGGATCGGAGGGATGGACTGGAAAATGAATGTAAAAGCGAGAATGGAAAGGTAGACGATGGTCAGGATCGTCCATCGATAGGTTTCCTTTTTATTATTTCCCTCCAACGAGCCCTCTCTTTCTTTTCCATTGAATCATATGAGCAGTCACAGGCTTTAGCCTGCATAATTTGTGAGCGATGACATAGCCCGCCAGGTCCAATACCTTTTTTGATCGATCGATGATGGCCGTATCACTCGTTGCCACCACCCCGGGGAATCCAATCAGTATCTTTTCGGGGACCTTTACTGCCCGGGCATCACCTGGGACGGTCTCTCGTCTCAGTCGCCCTCTCACCTCCTGGGCCAATTTTCCGCTCTTGCTGATGGGAGCATCAAAGAGGAATAGGGTGTGACGGGGTTTGATTCTTCCAAGGGTATCGAAAATCAGTTGAAGGGCCTGGTCTGTCCTTTCGGATTTCTTAAAGTTACCGGAGAGACCTGAGATATCCCTGATGAAGCCATCGTCTCCTGAAACGAGAGACCGGCCGGAGAGGGCGGCTTCGAGGGTGATCAGCACATTATAGCCGTCGATCACGAGTTCTTTGCCTCTGATTTCGGATAATGAGGTTTTTTTCTTACGCCTCAGCTTCGAATCCGTTTTTGAAAAGACGCCTCGATGGAGAAGATGCCGTTGATCATAATTCAATTGATATCGATTCCCCACCAGCTCCAGGGAAGCCTTCCTCGGATATCCACGGTTAAGGAGGTAACGAAAATCATCGGCCGCTTCTTGCAAACCCTTCAATTTTTCTGTCACCCTCATTGTCTATCATTATAGCTCAATCCCTTTCTTCACCTCAATCCTAAACTGAGAGACAAGGGGTAGTAAAAACATTGTTTGACAATGGGGGTGATCTATGTGTAAATATAAGAGTAAACTTCTAAGGAGAAATATCGGAGAAAGGAGGAATCCCTATGGCCGCAGAAGAGATTAAGGTTTATTCAACCCCGACCTGACCTTACTGCAAGATGGCGAAAGAGTTTCTTTCGCAAAAAGGCTACAAGTTTATTGAGTACGATGTGACCAAGGATCGGGCGGCACTCGATGAGATGGTGAAAATCTCCGGGGCCAGAAGCGTTCCGGTCATCGCCGCATGTAACGAAGTCATGATTGGATTTGATAAAACCCGCCTGGAGCAGATGCTGGGTTGTATCAAACAAAGAACAGAAATATAAATTTCAAATGCTAAAGTTCAAATGTGAAGCTCCCCGCCCTGTGGGCGGGGAGCTTCACATTCATTTGAAATTTGGATTTTGAAATTTGGAATTTGGTGAAAGGCGTTGTTTCAGAAACTGTCCGGTATACGATTGTGGCGAAGCCATGATCGTCTCAGGGGTTCCTTCAATTACGATTCTCCCCCCACGTTCTCCACCTTCCGGACCAAGGTCAATAATATAGTCTGCCCATCGGATCAGATCCAAGTTATGTTCGATGACCACGAGGGAGTGACCCAGGGAGAGAAGCTTCTGAAAGGTTTTCATGAGGAGCTCCACATCCGCCATGTGGAGGCCCGTGGTCGGTTCATCGAAGATGAAGAGGTTTCTCCCCTCACAGATCTGACCGAAGTGTTGAGCCAGTTTCAGACGCTGAGATTCTCCTCCACTTAAGGTATTGGTGGGTTGACCGAGGGTCAGATAACCGAGTCCCACCTCCTTTAATACCTGAAGTTTCGAGAGGATTCTGTGATGGCCCTTGAAAAAGGTAAGGGCCTCCTCCACGGTCATGTTTAATACCTCGGAGATGTTCTTATCCTTGTAGAGGATCTTTAGAATTTCAGGCTTAAACCTCCTCCCTTCACAGGACTCGCAGGTAATGATCACATCCTCTAAGAATTGCATATCCAGAACCTGTAAGCCTGCTCCCTGGCAGGTCTCGCATCTTCCTCCCTCGGTATTGAAGGAGAAGTGGCGGGGTTTAAGCCCACCCCTCTTTGCCTCCCGGGTAAGAGCAAAAAGGTCCCGGATGTCGCTGAAGACCTTGATATAGGTGGCTGCATTGGACCGGAGGCTCTTTCCGATGGGCGATTGGTTGATCAGAATCAAATCATCGATCCGCTCTAAGCCTTCAATGGAATCGAAGATTCCTTTTTCAAATTCAGAGGCTCCTTTTGCTCCGGCGTAGAGGATGTGATGGACCAGAGTCGTTTTTCCAGCGCCTGAAACCCCGGTAATGCAAACCGTCACCCCCAGCGGGATACGGACGTCAATCCCTTTTAAGTTATGCTCTCTTGCATTCCGTATGGTCATCCATCCCTTGGGCTTTCTTCGAGGCCATTGAGGGCCGAAGGATGTTCCATTTCTCAAATATCTTCCGGTAATGGAATCCTTGTTTCTCAAAAGGGAATCCAGGCTCCCCTGGAAGATCACCTTCCCTCCCTCTCTCCCTGCTCCGGGGCCGAGATCAATGATCGTGTCAGCCGCTCGAATCATATCAGAGTCATGCTCTACCACCACGATCGTATTGCCTCTGTTCCGGAGCTGTTGGAGGGCTCGCAGGAGGCGACCTATATCCCTTGCATGAAGACCGATGCTGGGTTCATCCAGCACATAGAGCGTTTCCGTTAAGGAAGATCCCAGGGCCCTCGCCAGGGTGATCCGTTGATATTCTCCTCCGGAAAGGGTCCGGGTCTGGCGGGAGAGGGTGAGGTATCCCAATCCCACTTCGACCATAAATCCAAGCCGGTCTCGGATCTCCTTGAGAAGGCGCTCTGCTATTCTTCTCTGAAAATGTTTCAGCGGGATATTCTCAAAAAAGTGGTGGAGCTCCGAAATGGGCATTTCACTCAGTTGAGCAATATTCCTACCTGCAAGGCGGACATTTAATGCTTCCTCTTTGAGCCGGGTATTATGGCAGGTGGGACAGGGAGTGTAGGCCCGGTATTTACTGAGAAAGACCCGGTAGTGGACCTTATATCGCTTTCCCTCCATCCAGTCAAAAAACCCTTTGAGGCCGATGAATTCCTCCTTTCCGTTGAGAAGGATCTCTTTCTGATGGGGAGGGAGTTCTTCAAATGGTTTTTGGGTCGAAATTCGATGGCGGCGGCAGGCTTGCCAGAGGTATTCGTAGAGCTCTTCATAAGCGGGTGTATTCCAGGGGGCAAAGGGTTTCTCTTTTAAACTCTTTTTTGGATCGGGGATCACCTTCTCCCAATCGATTCCGATCACCCTGCCAAAGCCCTGGCAGGTGGGGCAGGCACCTATCGGGCTGTTAAAAGAGAACAGGAGAGGCTCCGGCTCTGCGAAGGCCCTTCCGCAACGATTACAGGAGAAACTTCTGTTGAAGGTCACTTTCTTTTTGTCTTCTCCCATCACCTCGACTTTCCCTTTTCCCATTTGGAAACCCGTTTGAATCGCTTCCGCCAATCTCGGTCGATTCTTTTCCTCTGAGAGAACATGATCAATGAGAAGGAGAATCTGTTTCCGGTTCTTCAAAAGGGGATGGGGAAGTGTCGTGAGGTCGAGGGCCTCTCCCTTTTCCCAGATTCTATAATATCCGTTCCTGATTAATTCTTTAATTCTAAAATCTCTCTCCTCATCCTTAGCGAATTGAATCGCGCTGAGGAGGGTGATGCTTTTACCGGAATGGGTATTCAAGATCTCCTCCAGGACACTTTCCACTGTGTCTCCGGAGACCCTGATCCGGCATCGGGGACAGAAGACCTCGCCGATTCGAGCAAAGAGGAGTCTTAAATAGTCATAGATTTCGGAGGCTGTTCCGACCGTGGAACGGGCGTTTTTCACCGTATTTCTCTGCTCGATGGCAATCGCAGGAGGAATGCCGTGAATGGTCTCTACGTCCGGCCGGTCCATCTTTTCGAGGAATTGTCGGGCATAGGTGGAAAGGGATTCGATATAGCGCCTCTGTCCTTCGGCGAAGAGGGTATCGAAGGCGAGGGTCGACTTGCCGGAACCGGAGACTCCTGTAATGACGGTCATTTTCCCCCTCGGTATCTGGCAGGAAATATTCTTGAGGTTATGAGATTTGGCCCCGATGATTTCGATAAATTTTTCCACTAAATCAATTATAACACATCAATTCACACATTCTTCAAACTCAGAGGTTCCATCTGATATAAACGAAATAAATAATGTGTCATTGACTATATGAAATCGCTGCAACATCCAATGGTGTAGAAGCAAGCAACAATTGGTGTCAGGCCTTGAAATTTGACAAATCATTTATCTTTTGATATGATTTTTCTATGGGTAGGCTGATTCGGATAGAATATCCTGGTGCTTTGTATCACATCACGAGCCGGGGAAACGAAAAAAAGAAGATATTCCTAAAAGATGCGGACCGGATCAAATTTCTTAAAATCCTTGAGGACTACCATGACCGTTATGGGATTCTCATCCATGGTTATATTTTAATGGATAACCATTATCATTTGATATTGGAGACGCCGAAGGGAAACCTGTTGAAGGAGAAGGGAGGTGTGCCATTTAAGAG
>Ga0209610_1000399_pt1 | contig 22754 bp, 15 predicted proteins | sample LakKivw275mmetaG_FD_184137 | JGI IMG/M metagenome (GOLD analysis project Ga0209610, IMG submission 184137) | Anoxic lake water microbial communities from Lake Kivu, Rwanda to study Microbial Dark Matter (Phase II) - Lake Kivu water 275m metaG... | ecosystem: Environmental > Aquatic > Freshwater...
CATATTTAATATTGCCCTTCATGTCGAGCAGAAAGATCGAGTCCGTCACCAGGTCGAGCATCTCAGCCCGCAGGGTCAACTCATCCTGCGCCTTCTTCTCCTCGGTAATATCGCTGAAAAAAGCCATAACGGCCGGCCGCCCCATGTACATGACTCGCGTGCTGTGCGGTTTAATATACTTGATCTCGCGTGTTTTGCTGACAAAAGGCCACACCGTTGCATCGTATGTCTCGTCACCCGCCTGTACCAGGGCATAACGCGCCGACAGCTGCTGGCGATGCTTGGGGTGAGCAATCTCGATGACGGACTTATTAACTACCTCGTCGAATTCGAATCCCAGCATATCACAACCCGCCTTGTTGGCCCACACTATAGTCTCATCCTGCATGAGCACAACGCCTTCCCTGATCTTCTCCACATAGCTGTAGATGATAAACTGCATCTCATGAAGGGTTGTGTCCAGAGTTTTCAACTGGGTGATCGTTTCCTCAAGCAACCTGATGCGTTTGCCAAGGTCTTCGATCTGCCATGTCAGCGGCCCCGCCAGATGGTCCTGCGGCTGCATCGTCATCCCTCTCCTCCACACGGATTAATCCCGGGCAAATCTCCTCCGCCATGCCGCAATCCGCGCCATGGCCAATCCCGACTTTTCAATAGAACGAAAAACGGGCAACCCTTCCTTCACAAAAGCGGCCTGCACCTTGAGCATCTCCTCCATTCCAGCCATATCCGAGGCCTGCCCCAGCGCCATTATCACCGGTTTGTTGATCTCCTTATACGATTTATGTAAAGCCTCTGAAGCCGGTTTCAGGAAAAATTCGCTGGAGTAGATGCCCTCGCCCCAGCGAGTTACCGGATGGAATCCCATATGATACATGATCATATCGATGCGAGGGGAACCCCCGATCACTTTTAACGTATTATAGATCACGTCGGGATAGATGAGATTAGTGGCATCAAGCGGATTGGTGAAGATACCGCCGTCATTGGGCAGCAGGCTCTTCAATTGCGACTGAATATCGGGCGTCAATGTAACCAGATCAAGCCCCACATCCTCCATGCGATCGCCCGCCTCTACGCTGGGTCCACCACCAACACCCACGACTGCAATGCCATTGCCCAACGGATACGGGCGAGCGAAGCTGAGACCGACCAGCACATCGATCATTTCCTGTATATCATTCACCTGGATGGCGTTGGCCTGTCGGCACATTGCTTGAAACGCCTTTACCGAGGATGTCATGCTGGCCGTGTGGCTCTGAGCCGTCCTCAGTCCGGCCTCTGTAGTACCTCCCTTGTAGATCACCACCGGCTTCTTAGCGCACGCGCTTTCAAGTACATTGCGAAAACGATGGCCATCTCTCACGCCTTCGATGTAGATTGCTATTATATTTGTCCTGGCATCGCCGGTAAAATACTCAAGTAATTCACATTCCCCGATATCAAGCGCGTTTCCGTAGCTGATGACCTTGCTGAACCGCAGCCCCCGCGTTCCGCCGTGCATGGGCATATCCTGGGAATGCCCGCCGCTTTGCGACATAAAGGCTATGTCCCCCGGCTGCATCGGCATACGGCTGGAGGTGGTTAAACGGGCCTCCGGCACGAAAAGGCCGGTGCAGTTCGGTCCGATGATGCGGAAATCTCCATCGCGTGCTTTCTGCAGCATAGCCTTCTCCATCTCAGCTCGGTTCTTCTCGCCGCTTTCACTGAAACCGGCCGTGAAGAAATGCACCGACATCACACCCTTCCTGGCGCAATCATCCAGGACGTCCAGGGATTTCACGGCAGGGATACATACTATGACGTGATCCACCGGTCCTGGTATGGCCGAGACGGAAGGATAGCAGGTCAGCCCGAAAGCCTCGCTATGCCTGGGATTCACCGGATAGATGAACGGGAACCCTGCTTCCTTCAACGAACTGACAGCCCAGGCTGCAAATGACATGAGATTGTCGGGTGAAGCGCCTACAATGGCCACACTGCGCGGATGGAATATTTCATCCAGCGTAAATGAACTTATTTTTGGCACGGCACTTATAATAACAATATAATAATGCTTTATCAATGCGCACGGCTATAGTGGTTATATCATCTTCTAACTTTCAGTTGACATGGCGATGCCACCTATTTAAACTTGCAGGAGTTTTAAATTTAATCCTCTCTTTTCTTATATATGATTGCAGCTGTAACCGGGGCATCCGGACATGTAGGTGTCAACCTTGTCCATGCTCTGATCGCTCGAGACAGGAATGTGCGTATTATTGCGCACAGCAGCACGCTTGGCCTGGAGGGCCTGAAGGTTGAGCGCCACAACGGCGATGTCAATGATATAGATTCGCTGATGCGGGCATTTGAGGGCGTTTCGGTTGTATACCATCTGGCTGCCTACATTTCTCTGTTGATGAGCGACCGCGTACGATGCAGCATGGTTAATATCGAAGGTACCCGCAACGTGATAGAGGCCTGCCGCCGCAACAATGTCAAACGTCTGGTGCACTTCAGTTCCATCCACTCTCTCTGCAACGAGCCGCTGGATGTTCCGATTGATGAGGACAGGCCGCTGGTCGAGTCGCCTAAGTCCGCGCCGTATGACCTCTCCAAGGCCTCGGGGGAACGGCTGGTACGTCAGGCCGCCAGAGAGGGTTTAGATGCGGTGATTATCAATCCAACCGCTGTTATCGGCCCTTACGATTACAGGCCCTCGCATTTCGGGCAGGCTCTCATCATGATGGCCCAGGGCAGAATACCAGTGCTGCTGGAAGGAGGTTTCGACTGGGTTGACGCCAGAGATGTGGCCGAGGGCGCCATCAAGGCCGAGCAAATTGCCCCGGCAGGCGCCAATTACCTGCTATCAGGCACGTGGCTGTCCGTGAAAGAAATCTCCGCTATTGTTGCACAGATAACAGGCGGGAGGCCGCCCGTGCTGGTATGTCCGACAGCGGTGGCCGATGCCTGCGCTCCCGTTGTAACATCAGTATCCCGCTGGATAGGGGTCAGACCGCTCTTCACCAGCGTTTCTTTGAAGGCCCTGGCCGGAAACCGAAATATCAGCCACGCCAAAGCCACTCGTGAACTCGCATATGAACCGAGGCCAATCAAAGAAACATTGTCCGATACCATCGAGTGGTTTATAGATAACGGCTTCATCCAGAGACGAGGACACCCATAGAATGACTTCAGATGCTACCTACAACGTCCTGTTGATCACGTGGCTGGTGCTGTGTCCCCTCGTTTTTATCAGCCTGCTCTTCATTGCCGCACCGTACGGCCGCCATATTAAAAGCGGATGGGGTCCCTCAATTGACAGCCGGCTCGCCTGGGTAATCATGGAGTCCTGTTCGCCCATCGTATTCGCCGCGTGTTTTATATTTGGGAACGCGCCACTCTCTATCACCCTGGCAGCCTTCCTGATGATGTGGGAGGCGCACTATATACATCGTGCCTTCATATATCCCTTCAGCCTGAAGAATTCCCACGATAAAATGCCTCTTTCAATCGTATTTTCAGGTATTTTCTTCAATCTGATGAATGCCTGGCTCAACGGATATTATATATTTTCGCTGTCCGGCGGTTATCCAGATCAATGGTTGACCGATCCGCGTTTTATCGCGGGCGCCGCGCTTTTCATCTCGGGTTTCGTTATCAACAGGCACGCCGATTACACGCTGGCCAGGCTGCGCAGCCCTGGCGAAACCGGTTATAAAATACCTTATGGGGGATTATATCGTTGGATATCATGCCCCAATTACCTGGGAGAGATACTGATCTGGACCGGATGGGCGCTGGCCACGTGGTCGCCGGCCGGACTGAGCTTTGCACTGTGGACCGTAGCCAATCTCGCGCCACGCGCCATGTCGCACCATACCTGGTATCACCAGCGCTTCCCCAATTATCCAGCCGAACGCAAAGCGCTCGTGCCCGGCATATGGTAGTACATGCCCTATATGGAGCATTAAACTATTACGTCGACAAAAACGCTGTTCGATGTGAGCACACATTCAGGTCGCAAATGGAAAATATGACCATCTCTCGACAGCATGCGCCGTTCTACCAGTTCATGAAGCCTTGCTTCCAGCTTTTCGACGGCAGTCAAGCCGTATTTGCCGGTCATTTCCTCCATATCCAATCCTTCCTGAATAAGCCGCAGGCGTAGCATCGCCTCCTCACCTGCTTTACGTGTACCCTCCAGCCGCTCCTCTTGTTCAACAGCCGACGATGGGTCGGCAAGATACAAATCGAGGCTGGCAGCATTACTGAAGCGCTTTCCATTGATATGCGAGGCGGCCGCCGGACCGAGCCCGAGATATTCTCCTCCCCTCCAGTAATTGAGGTTATGCAGACACTCGCTGCCCGGCCGGGCAAAATTGGATATCTCGTAATGCACAAAGCCGTGTTTACGTAAGACACCTGCAATGCATTGGAAAAGGCCGGCCTGTTCATCCTCGTCCGGTAAATCAGGGGGTGGACATCGGTAGAAAGCAGTACCGTCTTCCACAGAAAGACAGTAAGCTGAAATATGGTTTACGCCCGCGGCGATCAAGATGGTGATCGTGTCGCCGAGGCTCTGTACCGTTTGGCCGGGCAACCCTACGATGATGTCAGCCGATATATTGCGGAAACCGCTTGATAAGGCCGCATCCATAGCCTCCATTACCTGCCGCCTGTTATGGGCCCTGCCGGACTTTTTAAGCTCAGCCTCGTTCAAAGACTGCGCCCCGATGGAGATTCTGCGGATGCCCATCGCGAAAGCGGTCGCCAGCAAATCAACCCCGGCCGACTCCGGATTGACCTCTATGGTTGCCTCCTGCAAATAATTGAATCCAAATCTTCTCCGCAGGCCAATTATCATTTTTTCCAGTCTCTCAGCTCCCAGTATGCTGGGCGTGCCACCCCCCAAATAAAGCGTGGTAAAGTCCATGCCCCGGTAGTTGTCTGCTTCTGACAGCAGCGCACCGAGATACTTGTCCATTAATTCAAGCTTATCAGACACTGAATAGAAATCGCAGTAAAAGCATTTGCTTACACAAAAAGGTATGTGAACGTAGAGCCCTTGCATGTCGGCAGCCTAATCCTCTATTTTCATGAGCGACAGGAAGGCCTCCTGCGGGACTTCCACAAAACCCACCATCTTCATCTTTTTCTTGCCCTCTTTCTGCTTTTCAAGCAGCTTCCTTTTCCGCGTTATATCGCCACCGTAGCATTTGGCCAGCACATCTTTGCGCCGGGGGAAAATGTCCTCTCTGGCTATAATCTGTGAACCGATAGCCGCCTGCAAGGGGATCTTAAAGAGGTGCTTCGGTATAGTTTTGCTTAATTTATGTATTAAAGCCCTGCCCCTGGTGGCCGCGCCCTCTCTGGGTGCAATATAGGAAAGAGCATCCACCGGACCATTGTTGACCAGAATATCCACCTTAACCAGATCAGCAGCCCTATACCCATTCATTTCATAGTCCATGCTGGCGTAGCCGCGACTGACGCTCTTGAGCCTGTCGTAAAAATCCGTGATCATATCTGCCAGCGGCAAATCGTATACCAGGATGGCGCGCCTGTCGTCGGGATGCTCGATGCCCACCAGGACACCACGCTTGGCATCGGACAGCTCCATGCAAGGTCCTACGTAATCCGATGGAACGATAATCCTGGTCCTGATTATAGGTTCTTCAATATGGTCTATCTGCCCCTCCGGGGGAAATTTGGAGGGATTATCAAGCATCAGCACTTCACCATTCAGGCAGATAACACGGTAAATGACCGATGGCATGGTAGCTATAATATCCTGTTCATATTCGCGCCTGAGCCTCTCAAGGGCTATCTCCATATGCAGCATTCCCAGGAATCCCATCCGATATCCGTACCCCAGAGCCGCCGAATTTTCCTTCTCAAAAACAACCGATGAATCGTTCAGCTTGAATTTCTCAAGAGCAGCCCCCAGCTTGGCGTAATCGCTGGTGATAATAGGATAAATGCCGCAGTACACCATCGGCTGCGACATCCTGAATCCCGGTATTGCAGTTACTTCCGGATGGTCGGCAGATACGATGGTATCTCCTACGTGTATCTCGCCGGCGTTCCTGATCAGCGCCACTGCATAGCCGACCTCCCCTGCCCGCAGCAGTTCAGACCGGGCCAGCCCCAGGCTAAAATATCCCACTTCCTCAACCTCAAATGTCTTTTCGGTCGATTTAAGCATGATCCTGTCACCGGGCGCGATACGACCTGACAGCACGCGCAGGTGCGGTGTAACACCACGGTAGGTATCGAAAAATGAATCGAAGATCAGGCACTTCAGGGGATCGGATGCGCTTCCAGAGGGAGGAGGTATACGCGCAACGATGGCCTCAAGCAGCTCGGCTACACCACGCCCATCCTTTGCCGAAACATGCAGGATATCTTCGATACCCAGACCCAGCATGGTGTAGAGCTGCAGGCTGCAGTCATCAAGCATGGCATTGGGCAGGTCAATTTTATTAATCACAGGTATGATTTTCAAACCTGCGTCGAAGGCCAGGTTGGCGTTGGCGATGGTCTGTGCTTCCACGCCCTGCGTTGCATCCACCAGAAGGACAGCACCTTCGCAAGCTTTCAGGCTGCGTGACACCTCATAGTTAAAATCGACATGGCCCGGAGTATCTATCAAGTTCAACACATATTCTTTTCCATCAGCCGCTTTATAGGGTATACGGACCGACTTGGCTTTGATAGTTATACCCCTCTCCCTCTCAAGATCCATGCTGTCCAGCATCTGATCCATGCTGGTCTTCCTGACCAGTCCCGTTATTTCAAGGATGCGATCGGCCAGTGTGGACTTGCCGTGATCGATATGAGCGATTATGCTGAAATTACGAATATTTTTCATATCAAAAACATTAAAAGCAGGATAACCGCTGCATAAATAGCAGTTATCCCGCAATTGACGCCGCTTATAGTATTATACTATTCCCGCTCGGCATTCCTTTGCAAGGCTGATTTGAGCAATACGCGCTGTTCGGCAGCCGCAATATTATGTCGTGCGCGGTCTATGACGTCCGGATTTACCGATACTGATGTGATTCCCCATTCGACCAGTTTCTCTGCATAGTCCGGGTAGTTGGACGGCGCCTGCCCGCAGATGGAGCAGGTTATACCCACTTTCTGGGAGGTTTTGACTATCGATTTGATAGCCTCCATTACGGCCTTGTCCCTTTCATCGTAGAGAGGGGCACATATTTCGCTGTCGCGGTCCACGCCCAGCACAAGCTGCGTGAGATCGTTCGATCCGATGGATACACCGTGTATACCCGCCCTGGCATAGTCTTCCAGCCAGTATACTACCGAAGGAACCTCGGCCATCACCCAGAGCTGCATCTCCCTGTCATCCAGCAGCCCGCTTTCATCTATTATTTTCTTGCAGCGTTTAAACTCCCATAGGGTTCGTACAAATGGGATCATGAGATGCAGATTTTTATCCAGCTCGCGCACCTTCTGAATAATCTTCAACTCGAGCTCGAAAAGGTCCGGATTCATCACATACCTGTAGCAGCCCCGGAAGCCTATCATGGGGTTCTGCTCAACGCTCTCATACTTGTCTCCACCCCTGAGGTTACGGAATTCGTTGGTGCGGAAATCGATAGCCCTGTAAATGACTGGCCTGGGATGAAACGCGCGGGTAAAGATGCGCAGTTTCCTGACCATGGCATCGATGAACTGGTTGCTCTTGCCTTCCTCCATAAGCTGCCTCGGGTGCACGCCGTCGCACGCATCTATGACCATGAACTCCGCCCTGAGCAGGCCTATGCCGTCCACGTCTAACTTGGCTATCCTCTCCGATTCATGCGGCATCGCCAGATTAACATACAGCTTGGTTGCCGTAACTATAGGCGCCGTCTTGGCCACCACCTGTGTGCCCGGCTCCTCGGCCTTCTTATCCTCCTTAAGCTTGCCCTCATAAACGATGCCATGTGTTCCATCAACTGTCACCAGCATCTTATCGCTCAGAGCCTTGGTCGCAGTACGGGTTCCCACCACACAGGGCAATCCCATCTCACGCGATACTATGGCCGCATGGCAGGTCATACCGCCGCCGTCCGTCACGATGGCAGACGCCTTTTTCATCAATGGCACCCAATCAGGAGTTGTCATTTCAGCGACCAGCACGTCACCGCTTTCGAATCCATCGTCTTTATCGGGTGACGCCAGAACCCGAACCTCCCCACTGCCACGTCCAGGGCTTGCTCCCAGTCCCCTGATCAGCTCCCTGCTCTCCTCAGCCTCAGATTTCTCCGACACAGCCTCGGTGGTTCTTATCAGGGTTGTTATGGGCCTGGACTGCACCATGAAGACCTTTTTACCTTCCATTGCCCACTCCGTATCCTGCGGGCTGCCATAATGCTGCTCGATCTTCATACCCAGCCTGGCCAATTCCTGTACTTCGGCAGTGCATAGCACCGGCTGTTCGGCCTCCTTCTCACTCAGATCAACATTCTTATTGCGGCCTTTTTCATCGCGAATAATCTTGAAATTTTTATGCGATACTCTGGCGTCCTTTACTTTAAGGCTGCTTTTTTCCACCTCGTAATAGTCGGGCGATACCAGCCCGCCCACCACGACTTCGCCCAGACCAAAGGCGCCCTCTATTACCAGGCTGCTCATATTGTTGTTGCTCGGATTAGCGGTAAACATCACGCCCGCTTTATCGGAGTTGACCATTTTCTGTACTACTACGGCTATCACAGGCTCATCCAGGAACTCCTTCTTGGCACGATAAAAGATAACCCTTGCCCCATATAAGGAGGCCCAGCACTCCTTTACTTTCCTGATGAGATCCTCTTTGCCGTGAACATTGAGAAAAGTTGCATTCATACCGGCGAATGAGGCCTGCTCCGAGTCCTCCATAGTGGCGGACGACCTTACCGCCACGAATAGCGCCCTGGAGGAATCACGCCTGGATAGTTCTTCATAAGCACTGACGATCTCAGACTTGATATTTGCCGGCATCTCCGTACCGATAATCAGTCCCTGCACTTCCCTGGCCTTGGCCTGAAGCTCCGTGGTACTATCTACGTTGAGCCCTTCCATAGCATGTGCGATCTTCTGAGAAAGGCCGCTCTCTGTTGTAAACAGCAGGTATGCCTGGGCCGTCACCACAAATCCCGGAGGCACAGGCAGCCCGGCTTTAACCAGCTCACCAAGGTTTGCGCCTTTCCCGCCGGCCTTATTAACGTCTGCCTTGCCCAGATCCTCGAACCATTTAACTATCTCCACAGGTAAACCTCCTCAGCTTAATAAAGATATAACCGGATTTTCCATTTCACAATACTTTTTACCATCCGATCATTCGGTCAGCAGCAGGGTCTTCACAAAGCCACTGGATATCACTGCGATAAAACGGGAATATATTTGAGAAAACGTTCATCAATAGTCTTTTTCTTTTGCCAGGTGTCCTTAAAGGGCGTGTAGACAATTTCGCCCTTGACCTCGCCGACAGCGTGTCCCTTTTTCCCGTTCAGCAAGCCTTCAACTGCGGCAACGCCCAGACAGCTGGCAAGTATCCTGTCAGCGGCTATGGGCGACCCTCCCCGCTGGATATGGCCAAGCGTGCACAGACGCGTCTCGACTTTCAGACGCATCTGGACATACTTTTCAATATTGATCGTATCGTCCACAGTATTTCCCTCTGCAACCACGATGATGCTGCTCCTCTTCCCGCGTTTAAAGCTCTCCCTCAGGTTCTGGCAGAGGCTTTCTACGTCCATGTCGATCTCCGGCACAATGATTTGTTCCGCGCCGCCAGCCAGGCCGACGGTAAGTGCGATGAAGCCGGATTGCCTGCCCATCACTTCCACGAAGAATATCCTTTCAAAGGCGCTGGCAGTGTCCCTGATGCGATCGATAGCATCAAGGGCGGTGTTGACAGCCGTGTGAAATCCAATGGAAAAATCCGTACCCCAGATATCGTTGTCGATACTCCCGGGTATCCCCATGAAGGCGATCTCGCTTTCCTCGGACATAGCCTGGGCTGCACGGAATGATCCGCCACCGCCTATTATTACGCAACCGTCGATCTCCTGCGAGAGTAACGCATCAATGGCCTTCTTGCGACCCTCTACCTCAAGCATCTCGCTGCAACGTGAGGTTTCCAGTATAGTACCACCTTTCTGAATTATGTTAGCCACGGATCGCTGGTTAAACTTCTGAAAGTCGCCGGCTATTAATCCCGAGTATCCGCGACGTATGCCTACGACCTCCAGCCCATGGAATATGGCGCTGCGGACAACAGCCCTGATGGCAGCGTTCATTCCGGGCGCGTCTCCGCCGGATGTCAAAATTCCAAGCTTTCTCAATTGTTTCTTCATGTCTTTAATAGGTTACTGAATTTCCAATCATAGCACAATACGTAGATGGGACAATACACAATTATAGTATACGCTTCATTCAAGATGGTTCGCCGAGGCATATTCCAGAGCTTTCAAGTAGCAACGCTCAACATACTCGCCGGCCATCCGTGATGTATTGAAATGCGGCGCATTAGAGCGTATGCTCTCTTTCATCAATTCTACCCAATCGTGTGGCGTTCCGTTGATATCACGATCGTAATAAAGCGGAATCACACGATCTTCCAGCAAACCGTAGATGGCATCTGCTGTCACGCTGTCACGGTCCATTGAATCGATCCGACCCCTCTCATCCACGGCCCAGCCGTTGTCTCCGTTATACCCTTCAAACCACCAGCCGTCCAGTATGCTGAGATTAACCGCACCATTCGCAGACGCCTTTTGACCGCTTGTCCCGCTGGCCTCCATTAATGTCAGAGGTGTGTTTAACCAGACATCCACTCCGGCCACCAGATCCCTTGCCATGTGCATATCATAGTCTTCAACAAAGGCTACCCTGCCACCGAATTCCGAATCTTTAGCATACCGGTAAACCTGCTGTATCAGCCGCTTGCCGTCTTCGTCCTGTGGATGAGCCTTGCCGGCAAATATGATCTGAACAGGCTGCATCTCATTAGTTAAAATATTTTTGAGCCTCTCAATATTCTTGAATACCAGCGAAGCTCTTTTATATCCCGTGAAGCGCCTGGAGAATCCAATGGTCAGCACCTCGGGGTCAAGTAATGCACCCATAGCCAGAGGCTGGATAGCGGCTACATGGTCCCGTGACCATCTATCACGTGCACGGTCAAGTATGGCTCCGATAAGTTTCAGCTTCAGCCACCGGTGTATGTTCCAGATAACCTCATCTGGTATATCATTGATACGATCCCACCTTTCCCTCTCAGCCTGATGTTCCTCCCAATCATCCCCCAGGAACCGTCTGAATAGCATCTGAATCTGAGGCGCCGTCCAGGTCGGCAGATGCACGCCGTTGGTTATCGAGATGATAGGGACCTCTGCCTCGGGTTTTTCCGGCCACAGGTCGTGCCACATCCTGCGGCAGACATCTCCGTGCAATTTGCTGACACCATTCCGATATCCCGCCAGCTTCAGGCCAAGTATCGTCATATTGAATGTCCCCCTGTCTTGCTGGCTGGTTCCAAAATCAAAAAATTGTTCACGAGTGATGCCAAGCTGCCCCCAGTAGGCGTGAAAATACTTGTCAATGATGTCAGGCGCAAACGTATCATTGCCCGCAGGCAAAGGTGTATGTGTCGTGAAAACAGACGTCTCCGCCACAGATTTTAACGCCTTATCCAGCGTCATATCAGCTTCGATGAATTCGCGCAGACGTTCCACCAGCATAAAAGTAGTATGCCCTTCATTGGCATGCCAGACTGCGGGTTTTAATCCCAGCGCCCGCAATATGCGCACGCCACCGATACCGATAACCAGCTCCTGCAGCAATCTCAGTTCCCTGTCACCGCCATAAAGCCTGGCCGTAAGACCCCGATAGGACTGAGGATTCTCATCAAGATTCGTATCCAGCAAATATAATTTAACACGTCCCACATTTAAAACCCAGGCAGCAACCTTGATATGAACACTATCCAGAGGGACGGAAATAGTCAGCCTTTTCCCCTCACCATCCAGCACCCGTGAAACCGCCACTTTGTCATAGCCCAACTGCTCATAAACCTCGGTTTGCCAGCCATCCTCGGAAATATGCTGATGGAAATAACCCTGCGGGTACATGAAACCCACCCCGACCAGCGGTATACCGAGGTCACTGGCTGCCTTACAATAATCTCCCGCCAGCACCCCCAACCCTCCGGCATAAAGCGGTAACGAGTTGTGCAGGGCAAACTCCAGCGAAAAATAGGCCATTAATTTATCGCCGTGCTCGGGATATCGCGTTTTAAACCAGGTTGGATTGCTAAAGAGGTCCTTCCGATACTCGTCCATCGTAGTATCGTAGCTGGTCAGGTAATTTGCGTCCTCTGCACACGCCACCAGCTGATGATAAGGTATCTCGGTTAACAACCTCACGGGATTATGGGCTGTATTCTTCCAGAGCAGCCTGTCCAGCCTTCTGAACAGGTTCCTGGCTTCAGGATGCCAGCTCCACCACATATTATAGGCAAGCTCGCCCAAGCCAGAGATACGCTCGGGCAGTGTCATCCGCATATGTTCATTCATAAACAAATCCTGTAATACAACGAATAGTTGTTACTCGGACTCTGATGTCCGGTTCCTGGTGGTGTTTTATTATAAGTAAACAGGCGCGGCTATTACAAACGAGGTATCCCCTGATTTCCTTTGCACACAAACTATCAAAGCAGTATACTTAGCGACGGAGCGCTTGTCAGAATAACAACAACCAAGAGGTACTTATATGAAGATCAACGTTATGCAGGATGTCCTGCAGGCCAATGATAGAATAGCCGCAGCGAACAGGCAGCTGTTCAAGGAGAAACATAACCTCGTGCTCAATTTGATGAGTTCACCGGGAGCCGGAAAAACATCACTGCTTGAGAAAACGGCAGAGAGAGTCGCGGGCAAACTCAGGCTGGGAGTCATCGTCGGCGACATCGAGACGACGCGGGACGCCGACCGCATCAGCAAATTCAATATCCCTGCCATACAACTGACTACCGGGACGGAATGCCACCTGGATGCCAATATGGTTTCTTCAGCGCTGCCCCACATGGAGCTGGACAAGATAGATGTACTGGTGATCGAGAACGTGGGGAACCTGGTTTGCCCCGCCGAATTTATCGTGGGCGAAGATTTCAAGATAATGATCTTGAGTGTACCCGAGGGTGACGAAAAACCACTTAAGTACCCCCTGATGTTCCATGAGTCGGCCCTGATGCTGATCAACAAGATCGACCTTATCCAGTACACAAACTTCAATCTTAAGGAAGCCAAAGCCAATGCCCGTAAGATAAATCCCAATATCGACATCATTGAAATATCGTGTGCAAACGGCGTGGGGCTGGATGAATGGGTATCGTGGCTGATGGCAAAGTACCGTGATAAAACCGACGGGGCCGGCCATGCATGAGATGGGCATCGCCCAGAACATCCTGGATATCGCTCTCAACGCAGCCGGCAAGGAAGGCGCATCGAAGATAACAAGGATCAACCTGGTGGCCGGCGAGTTACGCGGTATCGTCCCTCTGCAACTCACCTTCTGTTTCGGGATCGTGTCCAAGGATACCATAGCTGGAGGGGCTTACCTGAATATTGATGAGGTGCCCGTCAGCGGACACTGTGATAGCTGCAATTCAGATTTTTCCGTCAATGAATATGAATATGTATGCCCCACGTGCGGCAGCACCAAAATCAAGTTAACCGGCGGCACCGAGCTCAGTATAAAAGATATCGAGATCGAGTAGCTGTTCAGCCGCCTGAACCGATAGCATATTCAGCGCGGTGCAGGATTATTTCATAGGCAGTATGCCGCTGGCTCTCAGCTGCTGAACAGAGAGTACTTTGGATTTCCCCGATTCGATGTTGCCGCTTGATATCTCCTCAGTCAGTTCCTGCTGCCCCATCGCTGTGGCGTCCTCAAAAGAGGCTGAACCGGTCATGGTGGTTTCCAGGCAACCGAGGTTATCCGGATCGTCGGGATTAATTTCATAGCAAAGGAAAGCATGGGTCGGTGTAAGCACTATATAGGGATGCATATCCATGGATTCCAACGCTGAGGCATAGAGCACGGCACCATCGATGCAGTTGGATGACTTAGTATTAATAGACTCCGCCGGCAGACGTACTCTCTGGGGCGCCTCCGATTCGTTGCTGAAAGCAATAGTGGAGTTGATGTATTTTAGACTGTAATCCTGCTGGAGCGCTTCGTAAACCGCCTTCACCTGGGCCGTAGTATATTCAGTCCACTGATCATCAGAACATTGGCTGCACTGATAACCTTCCATGGAATTTGAAGGGTGGTATTCGGCCGCCTGACGTACGAGTTCATCGATCTCCGGCGCATGAGGAGTAACAAACGCCCCGATAAAGACCGATGTATCGGTCCAATCATCACCCTCCTGCATCGCCCACAGCATCGTATCCCTGCCGTATATCTTGACCGGCAATGTCTGCTCCTGAATGACGGCACCGCTGCTGTCGGCAATACGATAATGCAACGTGGTATTGGCAATCTCGAGCGGTATAGCCTGCGGCTTAAGTATGGGGGTCTGTCCAACAACTGCTGTGCTGTGCGGGCCGACATCCACGGTGTCAATCGCTTTTTCAGAATAACCCTGAAGCTCTGACTCCACACTGAGCCTCACCACATTATCTCCATTATTGGTGATTTCGAAATCGACGAAGGTGATATCCAGGTTGGGCATCTGCAAATAGATAGCCGGGGTAACCGATTGCATCGGTACAACATTAACTTTTATATCGCTTTTTATCGTTGTTGCTTGACTGCTGCCCTGTTGCATCCCTTGCTCTTCGTCAGTTCCACAGGCAGCCGAGAAGATAAGTGACCCTGCTATAAGCAGGGAAACAAGACAGGCCATTCTATGCGAATTAGCCATGATACCTCCTGCCGTTTATTATTCTCGCGTCACAATTAAGTCAAAACCCGCCGGAATATGTACCTTTCTTGAAGCTGTCAACCGCTCTGTACAGGATATATTAACACAATGAAATCAAACCTTATAAACCAACCAGTCCCCGGAATAATTAACCGGCAGCGAGGCTGTGCCCGGCAAGTACATCTTTCAAATAACGCCCTGTAGCGGAAGTATCGATTGTCGCCACCTCCTCAGGCGTACCTGACGCTATAAGATAACCTCCTTCGTCTCCCGCTCCCGGCCCGAGGTCGATGATATAGTCCGCATTTTTTATCACGTCCATATGGTGTTCTATGATGATCACCGTATTGCCTGCGTCCACCAGCCTCTGAATGACTCTCAGCAGACAGTCGATATCTGCAAAAGATAGTCCGGTAGTCGGCTCATCCAGTATATAGAGTGTTCTGCCTGTTGATCTGCGAGACAGCTCTGATGCCAGTTTAACCCTCTGCGCCTCCCCACCTGACAGCGTCGGGGCAGGTTGTCCCAGGCGCATATAACCCAGTCCGACATCCAGCAATGTTGCCAGCTTGTTTTTAACTTTGGGGAAGCTGGTGAAAAAGGCAGTAGCTTCCTCGATGGTCATATCGAGTACATCAGCTATATTCTTGCCTTTGAACTGTATCTCGAGCGCTTCCCGATTGTATCGCCTCCCTTTGCATACCTCGCAGGGAACTGTAACATCGGGCAAAAACTGCATTTCGATTTGTATATAACCGTCGCCCTGGCAAGCTTCGCAGCGACCGCCGCGCACATTGAACGAAAACCGACCCGGGCCGTAGCCGCGCACGCGAGCCTCCGGTACGGAAGAGAAAAGCTCCCTGATGGGGGTGAAGGCGCCGGTATAAGTGGCCGGATTGCTGCGAGGGGTGCGCCCGATGGGAGACTGATCGATATTTATTACCTTGTCGATATTCTCTACACCCGTTATCCCTGCGCATTTCCCCGGCTTGTCCCTGGCCTGATAAAAAACCTGCGCCAGCTTCTTGTACAAAATATCATTCATCAACGTGCTCTTGCCGCTTCCCGATACGCCGCTGATGCAGACCAGCTTGCCCAGCGGGATCTTAACATCGATATCTTTAAGATTATTCTCCCCCGCCTTTTTGATCACCAGGGATTTGCCGGACCCGTTCCTGCGTCCGGCCGGCATGGGTATATGCCTGATGCCGCTCAAATACTGGCCGGTGACCGATTCACGGGCCTTCATCACGTCTTGAATACTGCCGGTAGCAACGATGCGGCCTCCGTGCTCGCCGGCGCCCGGGCCCAGATCAACAATGAAATCGGCCGCCCGCATCATGCCTTCGTCATGCTCGACACTGATGACGGTATTGCCCAGGTCACGAAGCTTATTAAGCGTATTAATCAGCCTGTGTATATCGGCAGGATGCAGGCCGATGGTCGGCTCATCACAGATATATAAAACGCCCATTAATCCGCTTCCGATCATTGTTGCCAGCCTGATCCTCTGCGTTTCACCGCCGCTTAAAGTGGCCGAGGCCCTGTCCAGAGTCAAATATCCGAGCCCTATATCCCTGAGAAAACCCAGACGCGCATTTATCTCCTTAATTATCTGTCTCGCGATCATTTGCTCATTTGAAGTAAGTATCTGTCTGCCATCACGGCTACCTGTGATGGATTGTATCCATACGCTTGCATCAACCGCCGACAGGGCCGTGACATCCATAATATTTTTCCCATCGATCCTGACCGCCAGCGATTCCGGTTTCAATTTCTTCCCCCCGCAAACCTGACAGGGTGACGCCGACATATACCTCTCGATCTCCGCGCGTCTGTTTTCGGACTCCGTCTCTCTGTGCAGGCGCTGCAGGTTCGGGATAACGCCCTCAAAACCGACCGCACATTCACGCACTTTGCCAAAACGGTAACGGTACCTGTGCCGGTCCGGGTGTTCCCCGAACAGAATCAATTTCAACTGATCCTTGCCAAGCTTTTTCACGGGAACTCGCAGAGAGAAGTCGTATTGCTGCGCCAATTCTTCAAGCTGATTTATATACCACGTGTAGGTAGCCCATGGCCTGATAGCCCCCTCAGCAATAGTCAGTTCCCTGTTGGGGATGACCAGATCGGGGTCGATCTCCAGTTTTACACCCAGGCCGGTACAGGCCGGGCAGGCGCCATGCGGACTATTGAAGCTGAATGTTCGCGGAGCGATCTCCCCCAGGCTGAGCCCGCAATTAACGCAGGCGAAATGCTCCGAGAAGAGCATCTCTTCCCCATCGGCAATTGATACCAGCACCACTCCCCCACCCAGTTTTAGCGCGGTCTCAACTGAATCGGCTATACGTGCGCGATTGCTCTCATCACCTGTAACGATACGGTCAACTACAGCTTCCACCGTATGTTTCTTGTTTTTATCCAGCTGGATAACCTCGGAGAGATCGCGCACATATCCATCGATCCTGACACGTACAAATCCCGCCTTCTTCAAATCGTCTAATATCTGCAGGTGCTCACCTTTTCTATCTTTAATGAGCGGAGCCAGCAGCATTATGCGGATATCCGGCTTGATCTGGAGTACCGAATCCACGATCTGTTGTACCGTTTGGCGGGATATCTCCCGGCCACACTGGGGACAATGTGGCCTGCCAACCCTGGCAAACAGCAGACGCAGGTAGTCGTACACCTCTGTAACTGTACCCACGATGGAGCGGGGATTATGGGACGGCCCCTTCTGATCGATCGATATCGCAGGGCTCAGGCCTTCTATGTAGTCGACATCCGGTTTATCCATACGTCCCAGAAATTGCCTGGCATAAGCAGAAAGCGACTCGATATAACGCCGCTGACCTTCTGCATAGATCGTGTCGAAGGCCAGCGAGCTCTTGCCCGAACCCGACACGCCTGTAATAACGACCAGTTTATCCCTCGGGATAGTGACATCGATGTTCTTGAGGTTATGTTCCCGAGCGCCCCTGACTTCAATTGCATCAGTAGACATATTTTTACCGCAGAGAATAATTTTAGCACCTGCAAGAGGGGTATAGAAACATACACAAGTGGGCGGCAAGCTTCACGCCTGCCGCCCACTTAGACATCTTATTTAGTGATAGCTCAACTAACTTATTTTCTTCGGTGGCTTCATCAGGAAGAATGCAATAAAAAGACCTGCAAAGGCCAGTACACCGACCGGAATAAAGGCCCTGAGGTATGAGCCGAACAGGTCGCTGGCAAAACCGGAAATGAAATTGGCCAGAATGGCGCCGATGCCATAGGCCAGCAGCATAATGCCATAATTCCTGGCATTAAATTTAATCCCAAAGAAAGTGGCCGTAGAGGTTGGCGCAATTGCCAGCCAACCGCCCAGGCACAGCCAGAATCCTGCGAAACAGATCACATATAGGGCCGTGGTACCCGGACCGGCAAACATCATTCCGATAGACGCCAGAAGGATAATTACAAAAGACAGGATTGCCGCATATCTCGGCGTTATCCTGTCCGTTATCCAACCGAACAATGGTCTACCACCACCATTGAATATGGCAAACACGGAGACCAAAACTGCCGCAACTGCAGAGTCAAGTTTAATGATTCCTGTTGCGACAGGACTGGATATACTTATAGCCATCAAGCCTGCCAGCGAACCTATAGTGAAACAGATAAAAAGCCCCCAGAATGAGGATGTCTTTGCCATTTGGGAACTATCATAATCAGCAGAAGCAACCGCGGCACCTGCTTTAGGAGTCCATCCGGCAGGTTTCCAATCCGCTACAGGGAACTTCAAAGGGATGGACAGCAAGATAATTAAAAGTAGAAATGCGATGCCGAGATAAAGGAACGTGGGTAAAACAGTTACGGAATCAATGAGTGCTTTTGCCACATAGGCACTGACGAAAGGCGACCCGCCAAAACCGGCCACAGTTAAACCTACCGCCAGACCTTTCTTATCGGGAAACCACCTGGTAGCAACCTGAATAGGGCCGCTATAGGCAAGGCCGACGCCCGATCCCGCGATAACTCCATACGTAATAATCAGTGTCCAGATGCTTGGTATCATCGACGGTAGAATACCGGAAAGAATCCATCCCAGTCCGACGATGACGCCGCCGATAATGCCCAGCTTCCTGGGTCCAACTTTTTCCAGCAACCTGCCGCTGAACGGGAAAATACCAGCAAAAAATGCGAGGAATACCATGAAGGGTAATCCGCTATCAAATGCTCCGATATTGAACAGGTTTCTGACAGGGACATTAAATACGCTATATGCATAAACACTGCCAAGGCAAAGATTGATGACGAAACCCAATACAACGAAGATCCACCTGCCCTTCTCAGCAGGCATCCCGAAAACTTTCGCTTCAGCCATTTTGTACCTTCTCCTCCTGAAAATTAGAAAATATCACTCTGTCTTTGTAGATAAAAAAACGGCGCTGCTTTGCGGGCAGCGCCGTTTTCTCTGTTATACCCTGTTCTTGACCAGATCGTCCACCACTGTGGGATCGGCAAGAGTAGTTGTGTCTCCAAGATTCGAGACGTCATTAGCTGCGATCTTCATCAGAATCCTGCGCATGATCTTGCCGCTGCGCGTCTTGGGCAGACTATCGGCCCATTGAATCTTATCCGGTGTTGCGATAGGACCGATCTCTTTGCGCACATGCGTAACCAGCTCTTTCTTGAGTTCGTCCGATTTCTGCTGGCCCGTCTTCAAGGTCACGTACGCGTAAATGCCCTGGCCTTTGATATCATGGGGCATACCGACCACGGCAGCTTCGGCAACCTTGGCATGTGAGACAAGCGCGCTCTCGACCTCAGCCGTGCCGATCCTGTGGCCGGATACGTTGATGACATCGTCTATACGGCCCATCAGCCAGAAGTAACCGTCTTCGTCCACCCTGGCGCCGTCGCCTGTGGTATAAACACCGGGGTTCTGAACGAAGTATGTATTTTTGAACCTTTCGGGATCGCCGTAAACGCCACGCATAAGGCCGGGCCACGGCTTCTCGATAATGAGGGACCCACCCTCATTAACGCCGGCCTGTGAGCGATCCTCGCGGATGACCTTGGCCGCCACGCCTGGGAAGGGCAATGTGGCAGATCCCGGTTTGATCGGCCATGCGCCGGGCAGCGGGGTGATGAGTATGCCGCCGGTCTCTGTCTGCCACCAGGTGTCAACGATGGGGCAGCGGCCGCCGCCGATAACATTGTAATACCATATCCAGGCCTCGGGGTTGATCGGCTCACCGACCGTGCCGAGCAGCCTTAAAGAGCTCAGGTCGTGCTTCTTGACCCAGTCATCGCCGTCTTTCATGATGGCGCGGAGAGCCGTGGGCGCGGTATAGAGGGTATTGACCTTGTATTTTTCGATAATGTCCCAGAACCTGTCTGGCTTGGGGTAGTTGGGCACGCCCTCGAACATCAGGCTGGTGGCGCCCATACCCAGGGGACCGTAGACAATGTAGCTGTGACCGGTAACCCATCCGATATCCGCTGTGCACCAGAAGGTATCTTCGTCCTTATAGTCGAATATCCACTGGAAGGTCCTCATAACATACAGCAGATAGCCGGCCGTGGTATGCAGCACGCCCTTGGGCTTGCCGGTGCTGCCGCTGGTGTAGAGAATGAAAAGGGGATCTTCGGCATCCATTTTCTCGGGCTCGCAAACGGCGCCGACAGTGGCAAGCTCGTCATCCCAGAAGTAATCACGCCCGGCGACCATGGGCGCATTGTTGTTGGCGCGCTTTACCACGATCACATCTTTCACCAGGGGACATGATTGCAGCGCCTGGTCGGCATTGGCCTTGCTCTGGACCACCTTGCCGCCGCGGTAATATCCATCGGCGCAGATGAGAATGGTCGATTTGCAGTCCAGCATCCTGTCCTTGAGCGCATCGGCGCTGAAACCGCCGAATACGATGCTGTGGATGGCGCCGATCCTGGTGCAGGCCAGCATAGCGAACGCCAACTCGGGGATCATAGGCAGGTATATGGAAACGCGATCGCCCTTCTTAACACCGTGCTTCTTCAGCACGTTGGCGAACTTGCTTACCTCGTAATGGACCTGCTGGTAGGTGAAAGTGCGGGAATCTCCGATATCGCCTTCCCAGATAAGTGCAGCCTTGTTTTTCCTGGCGGTTGTCAGATGCCTGTCCAGGCAGTTATAGGAAACGTTGAGCTTACCGCCCACGAACCACTCGTGCCTGGCATTCTTAAAGTCATTGACCATCACCTTGTCCCATTTCTTGTACCAGGTGATCAACTGGTCTGCCTGCTCACCCCAGAAGCCATCGGGGTCCTCGATCGATCGTTTGTAGATCTTCTTGTACTCCGCCAGGCTTTTGATGTAAGCGTTCTTGGTGAATTCTTTGGAGGGCGGGAACTTCCTGTTCTCCACCGACATAGAGGTGATTGTCGACTTTTTCTCTTCAGGTTTGTCTGCCATAGCTTGCTTTGCTGATCCTCCTTGTATAAATTTCTATAGCATTTTATATTGAACCCATACTATATGCTTAAGGGATATCCGGCTATGTGCCAGCCCAGAGCTAAGATTATATTAAGAACAGCGGTTCATGGTCTTGGCACAACCAAACTCGAATGATACATTATGGAATTTTGACTGTCAAGCTCAGATCAGGTTTCCAGCTTCTCGCTGACCCGCTCGACACGGAAGTACTTGATAATCTCCCATATGGTGGCGCCTACCGGCAGGGCCAGAATCATGCCCCAGAATCCTGCGACATACCCTCCTACAACAAGCAGCACCATGATGACGGCAGGATGCATTTGCATATACTTCCCCTGAATCCAGTTAACGAAAATAGTGTTGAGCAGCATTTGTGCGATCAGGAACACCAGCAAAGCCCAGATCACCAGATGCGGCTGCAGCGCCAGCACGATTATCACAAGGATCAATCCTGAAATAACCGGGCCGACGATGGGAATGAACTGCGTCAAAGCAGTTAAAGCGGCCAGTGCCGCAGCATGTTCCACCTGTAAGATAGCCAGACCTACAAATACCATTACACCGACTATTATGCTTAATACCAGGGTAGATCGGATATAACGGCCCATAACATTGCCTATTATGCTGAGTATATCGCCTGTGCGCCGTGCGGCACTCGACGGCACTGCATCGTAGAAAAATTTACGGAATGACTCGTAATCCATCAGCAAAAAGAAAAGGAAAAAGGGCAGTATGAAAAACCCCATTATAGTTGGCATGGAGGCGGGTATGACAGCCATGCTGCCTACAACAAAATCCTGCAAGAATTCCCCCGCGGAAGGCCCCAGTTGGGATAACCAGCTTTCAAAACTGTCTGCCATCTGCTGTGGCATCCCTCCCCTGAACACCTTAAGCCACTCGCTGAACTGATCCAGTCCCTGTTGTAAATACAGAGGAGCTTTATACAGCATAACGTGCGAAGCCGCCAGCAGCGTGGAACCTATATATGCAATGAAAAAAAACATCAGCGCGGTAAACAGAATGAACACGATAATAATCGATACGACCCGCCGGGCCTTGACGGCCTTCTTCCGGGGAGGTAAAACGCGTTCCAGCCATTGCACCAGCGGTATTAAAAGGTAGGCCAGAAGTACGCCTATCAGAAACGGGATGAGCACGGCCATGGAAACCCATGTCAACCACAGCACTGCTGCAATGGCAACAAGTATGAGAACGGGACGCCAATACTTTTTAAAAGGGCTGATTTCCGTTGTCAAATAGTCTCCTCCTGTTACCTTACATAGCGCGCCATTTAACTCATCAAAATGATATCTCGTCCAATTCGGCCAATTCTGTCAGACGGCCGTTAAGAATGCATCCAGTCCAACAGCGTTATCACTCTTCCCC
>Ga0209610_1000401_pt1 | contig 22698 bp, 24 predicted proteins | sample LakKivw275mmetaG_FD_184137 | JGI IMG/M metagenome (GOLD analysis project Ga0209610, IMG submission 184137) | Anoxic lake water microbial communities from Lake Kivu, Rwanda to study Microbial Dark Matter (Phase II) - Lake Kivu water 275m metaG... | ecosystem: Environmental > Aquatic > Freshwater...
TCCCGGATGAGCGGGGAAGGGTGATGGAGATTCTCCGGGCGGATGACGATCTTTTTTTAAAATTTGGCCAGGTGTATATGACCACTACCTATCCACAGGTGGTCAAGGCATGGCACTATCACAAGATTCAGACCGATCATATCGTGGCGATAGCGGGGATGATCAAACTGGTGCTCTATGATCCGAGAGAGAACTCTCCGACCAGGGGGGAGGTCAATGAATTTTTCATCGGGGTCCACAATCCGGAGCTGGTTCAGGTGCCAAACGGGGTCTATCACGGCTGGAAGTGTATCAGCGAAGAGGAGGCGATCATCGTCAATATTCCCACGGAAGTCTATTGTTACACCAGCCCCGATGAGCATCGTCTTCCTCCTCATGGAAAGGATGTTCCCTATGATTGGTCGAGAAAGGATGGATGAGGAGAAACACCAAATTCCAATGGGCAAAAAGTATTTTTGGTTATTTGGTGTTTAGAGATTATTTGAACATTGGGATTTGTAATTTGGAATTTCAAATGGACCCTTTTAGTTTCAGGGTTCCTTGATCGGGCAAGTTGGGGTAAACGATGAGACTACTCGTAACCGGAGGTTGTGGATTCATTGGGAGTAATTTTATACGTTACTTTTTAAAGACCTATCCCGAAGCCTCCCTCATCAATGTGGACAAATTGACCTATGCTGGAAATTTAGAGAACCTCTCGGACCTTTCCCGTTTTCCACGTTATCATTTCATCCGTGGGGATATCGCCGAGGAATCTCTTATGGAGGACCTGATCAAAAAAGGGGTGGATGCGATTGTCAATTTTGCCGCAGAATCCCATGTGGATCGTTCGATCGAAAACCCTTCTGCCTTTATGAAGACCAATATCTTCGGGACCTTTGTGCTTCTGGAAACATTGAGAAAGGTCTTTACCGGCCAGAAGATCCGGTTCCTTCACATTTCGACGGATGAGGTCTATGGTTCCCTGGGAGAGAAAGGAGCATTTACAGAGGGAGCACCCCTTGCTCCCAATAGCCCCTATTCGGCGAGCAAGACGTCTGCAGATATGATGGTCAGAGCCTATCACCACACCTATGGAATCCCCGCTATCATTACCCGGTGTTCCAATAATTATGGTCCCTATCAATTTCCGGAGAAATTGATTCCCCTGATGATTTCAAATGCCATGGAAGATAAAGAGCTTCCCATTTACGGCGATGGGCTTCAGATTCGAGATTGGATTTACGTAGAGGATCACTGCAGGGCCTTAGATCTGGTTCTCAGGCAGGCCAAAGCCGGGGAGGTTTACAATATTGGAGGCCGGAGCGAGAAGACCAATCTTGATGTGGCCAAGACCATTCTGGACCGGTTGGGAAAACCCCATTCTCTGATCCGGTTTGTTGCAGATCGCCCGGGACACGACCGGCGCTATGCCATTGATTTTTCAAAAATAGAAAGGGAATTGGGATGGACCCCAAAGATCTCCTTTGAGGAGGGGATCGGCCTGACCATCCGGTGGTATCAGGATCACCGGGAATGGTGGAAGAAGATCAAGACAGGAGAGTATCTTGAATATTATAAACGGATGTATCAGGACCGGTAACGGGAGATCACAAATTCCAAATCCCAAATTTCAAATAAGCACCAATAAACAAATTTTACATGACTAATATGTCAACCTTAAACAATAAAAATCCCCCTAATCCCCCTTTTACAAAGGGGGATAATTGCTCCTCCCTTTGGCAAAGGGAGGTTGGGAGGGATTTAAAGAAGGTATTTTCAAGGTAATTCCAAACGGTTTGAATACTGGGACGTCGGAAGGTATTTGGATTTTGTAATTTGGTGCCTGGAATTTTGGAGAGCGGGCCTTCAGGATAAATTTTTTCATGACAAGGATAAGAGAGGGGGGATTCATCTCAAAGATGAATCGGATACTGGTCATTGGTGCTAAAGGAATGCTGGGGAGAGATCTGATGACAGAACTCCAAGCCTCCTTTCCCCATGATGAATTCATTGGATGGGATATCGGAGAGATTGATATCCGTGAAGAGGAGATAACGGTCTCCAGAATCGAGGCCGCTCATCCTCAAATCGTGATCAATGTGGCAGGTTACACGAATGTGGATGGGTGCGAGTTGAATGAGAAGGAGGCCTTTGCCGCCAATGCGGAGGGAATGAAAAATATCGCCCTGGGAGCGAAGAGATGCGGGGCGAAGGTCATCTACCTCAGCACGGACTATATATTCGATGGGGAAAAGGGAGAACCCTATCTCGAAGAGGATCCTCCGCATCCCATCAATATCTATGGCCGCTCCAAGTTGAAGGGGGAACAATATGTCCGGGAATTGACAGGAGACGGGCTGATCATCCGGACCCAATGGCTCTTCGGGAGATATGGAAATAATTTTGTCTCCGCTATCCTCCGCCAGGCCCGGAAGAAGAAAGTCCTTTCCATCGTGGATGACCAGATCGGCTGTCCTACCTATACTCCCGATCTTTCCAGGGCGATCTCCGCCATGATCAGACAGAATGCCCGGGGGATTTTCCATGTGACGAATGAAGATCCCTGTTCCTGGTATACCTTTGGCCAAACTATATTGAAATTTTCCGGGATGGAAGGGGTAAAGGTGATCCCTATTTCTTCAAAGGAGTTGGGCCGGCCTGCTCCCCGGCCCTCCTATTCGGTTCTCAAAACGGAGAAATTTAAAAAGGAGACAGGATGGGCACTCCGGTCTTGGATCGAGGCCTTAAAGGAGTTTTTATTCCGGATCAGGGAGTCCATCCAATCAATTTAGTTAATGGAGTTGGCCATGAACATCAGTATCATCGGTACGGGTTATGTGGGGTTGGTGACCGGGGCCTGCCTGGCAGAATTCGGGATGAATCTGATCTGTGTGGATAACGATTCTCAAAAGATTGACCTTCTCAGGCAGGGCAAGCTCTCCATCTTCGAGCCGAATCTTGAGAACCTCGTCAGTAAAAACGTGAGGGAGGGGAGGCTTCGTTTTTCATCGAGTATCGAGGAGGGTGTGAAGTCGAGCCTGGTCGTCTTTATTGCCGTGGGAACCCCTCCCAGGGAGGATGGCTCTGCGAACCTACGATTCGTGGAGGAGGTGGCCAAGGAGATCGCCCGATGGATGGATGGCTATAAGGTTGTGGTCATGAAATCGACCGTTCCTGTCGGAACCTCTCGCTGGTTAAAGGAGTTCATCCAAATACATCAGCAACGGCCCATCCCGTTTGATGTTGTTTCGAACCCCGAATTTCTGAGAGAAGGTTCGGCCGTGGATGACTTTCTCCGGCCCGATCGGATCATCATCGGTGCGGAGAGTGAACAGGCCGTGGCCATCATGAGGGATATCTACAGCGCCCTCTACCTCATCGAGACCCCTTTTGTGGTCACCAACTGGGAGACCGCCGAGATGATTAAATATGCCACCAATGCCTTTTTAGCTACAAAGGTCACCTTTATCAATGAAGTGGCCAATCTGTGTGAAAGGGTAGGGGCCGATGTTCACCATGTGGCGAAGGCCATGGGACTTGACGGAAGGATCGGAAGAAAATTTCTTCATCCGGGGCCGGGTTACGGGGGGTCCTGCTTTCCCAAAGACACACGGGCCCTTTTCAGACTGGCTCATGAGAAGGGATATCCATTTAAAATCTTAGGCTCTGTCATCCAGGTGAATGAGGAACAGAAGGAGAGGATGGCGGAGAAGATCAAAGAGATGGTGGGAGATCTTCAGGGAAAGACGATCGGTATCCTGGGCCTCTCCTTCAAACCCAATACGAATGACATCCGGGAATCTTCGGCCATTGCGATCATCCGGAAGCTGCTTTCGATGGGAGCCCGCATAAAGGCCTTTGATCCAGAGGCCATGAAGGATTCGGAGGCCATTCTCCCGGAGGTAACCTACGGAAAGGATGCCTATGATGTGGCTCAGGGAGCGGATGCATTGGTCCTGGCTACCGAATGGAATCAATTCCGGCGATTAGACCTTTTGAGGATTAAAACATTATTGAAGGTACCGGTCTTCATTGATCTCAGAAATGTTTATGACCCCGATCAGATGAAGCGCCTGGGCTTTCGTTATTGTGGCGTGGGGAGGTAAGGGACTGCCCTTGGCTCAAATGGAAAAGGACTGGATCTTTGTCTCCGACGCTCATCTTACCGGGAGAGAACCGGAAGAGATGGAAGGATTTTTAGAGTTTCTGAATTCACAAAAAGAGCGGATGAGCCATCTGGTGATCTTGGGCGATCTTTTTGAATTTTTTTTTGGTTTTAAAGAGACCCTTCCCGCTTCACAACCCTTTCCCTTCCCGGATTACCTTCCTGTTCTAAAAGGGCTTCAGCATCTGTATCAGCAGGGGATCCATATCAAATATTTCGAAGGGAACCACGATTTCTTCCTCAACGCCTTCTTTGATGAACGATTCGGGATGGAAGTGGAGGTCTATCCGGAAGGGCTTGAAGAGAGGCTGGGAGAAAGGAGAGCCTTCTTCTCCCATGGAGATCTTTCCAATCCCCGGCTCTGGGGATACCGGATCTTTCGAAGGGTGCTCAAAAATCGTTTGAGTTTTCGTCTGATCCAGTTTGTCGGCCCTGACCTTTCCTGTCGGGTTGCCCGGAAGTTAAGCGAGAGAAGTTATCAGAGGTCCCATAAAGATTTTCCCGTGATTCCGCCTCCGGCATTCAGGGCCTTTGCCCATCAAAAGTTTTTAGAGGGCTTTGGGGTCGTCATCCTCGGGCACTCTCATTTTCCGGAGAGGGTGGAGGAAGACGTTGATGGAAGGAGATGTCTCTATCTTAATGTAGGGGACTGGATGCAACACCGGTCCTTCCTGAGATTCACGCCTCCTGATCAATTTGAATTAAGGAGATGGAGGGATGGAAGATGAGGAAACTGGGTGAGGGGGACGGACATGGGAAACGGACACAGCCATGATAATTCCCCTATGGGAAACAAGGCAGTATTTCTTGACCGGGATGGAACGATCAATGAAGAGGTGGGATATGTGAACCATATTGACCGTTTCATTCTCCTGCCCCGGGTGGGGGAGGCGATTCACCGATTGAATCAAAATGGCATCAAGACGGTGGTCATCACCAATCAATCCGGAGTAGCAAGGGGATATTTCCCTGAATCATTGATCCACCTCGTCCACCAAAAGATGCAGGACCTTTTGAGTAAGGAGGGGGCCTATCTCGATGGAATCTATTACTGTCCCCATCATCCTGATGTGGGGGAGCCCCCCTATCGCCAGAAATGCCGGTGCAGAAAACCGAATACAGGCTTAATCGAAGAGGCGGTGAAGGCTCTCCGCATTGACTGCTCTCGAAGTTATATGGTCGGGGATCGGGGTAAGGATATCGGATTTGGACATCTGATCGGAGCAAAGTCCATCCTGGTTCTTACGGGATACGGGAGAGGGGATTGGGAATATTTGGGGAACCGGTGGGAGGAGAAGCCGGACTACGTTGCTCAGGATCTCTACGAAGCGGTCCAGTGGATTCTTAACCGGGAAGGCGGAGGGTAAGGGAGAACTTTTCGAAGGAGGGGAGAAGATGGCACTCAGCAAGGAACTCTTGGATATCTTGGCCTGTCCGAAATGCAAAGGGGATATCTTTTTAAATAGGGCAGGAGATGGATTGATCTGTAAGGCCTGCCGGCTGGTCTATCCCATTGAGGATGACATCCCGGTGATGCTCATCGACGAAGCGCTTCCCTATCAGGAAGAAGAGTAATTGAAATAATCAAACTCCCTGCCTACCGCAGGCAGGCAAACACCAATAATCAAATAAATTCCAATAACCAATCTCAAAAGCCTTTTGTCATTTGGGTTTGGTGATTGGTGATTTATGGTTCTGTCAACCTCGATATCTGAGAATCAAAAATGTTTGCTTATCCCATCTACTTGCTTATAAGAGTGTGCAGCTTTATGATCAACCTTCTGCCGGAAGGGGCTGCCCTCTGGATCGGAAGGCAGCTGGGAAATGGGATGTATTTTCTGGACCCGGAACATCGGGAGGTGGCCATTCAAAATCTTCATATCGCCTTTGGCCATGTGAAGACAGAAGAACAAATACGCTCGATTGCAAAAAAGAGTTTTCAGAATCTTGGAATGACCGCCGTTGAATTTCTGAGAATCCCGAAGATGACCGTGGAGAACTTTAAAGAGAAGGTTGCCCCGGAGGGAATGGAAAGTTTCCTTAAAAAAGTGGTGGAGAGAGAGAAGGGAATACTTGTACTCCTCTCTCATCTTGGCAATTGGGAGATGATGGGTTTGATGTCAAAAGTCTTAGGAGAGCCGGTCGTAGTACTCGCCAGGCCTGTCAAAAAGAATCGGTGGTTAGACGGTTTTGTTTTCGAAGTGAGGAAAGCGGCAGGCCTGGAGGTCATCCCATCCGAAAAGGCAGGCAAAAAAGTGATCCGAGCCCTCTCTCAAAATCGAATCGTCGGGATATTAATTGATCAGAGGGCAAAGCGAAGCGAGGGAGTATGGGTGGACTTCTTTGGCAGAAAAGCCCCAACCACGCCTGCATTAGCCGTTTTAGCCATGAGAACCGGAGTTCCGGTGCTCCCTGTTTTTATGATTCGAAATGAACATGGAAGGCATCATCTACTGGTCAAGGAATTTCTTCAACTCGTGGATACCGGGGATATCAAGAAGGATGTGGAGACCAACACCCAAATCATTAATGATACCCTCGAATCCGTGATCCGGCAATATCCGGATCAATGGTTCTGGGTACATCGGAGATGGGAAAGAAAGAAGAGACCCCATCACCCGAGGCGCTTGCCCAAAGCCGAAGAATAAGGTATGTTTTGATCAGGAGAAAACTTTGAATAGGCTTCCTGCGAAGAGAGAAGAGAGGGTTTTGGCCGCAAAGCCAAAAAGTGAGAAACGTACCTATCTCCATGTCGGGGATAAGGTTTATCACAAAAAGTTTAAATCCTGGGGTGGCGGGATTGTCCTCGAAACCTGGTCTTCTGACCTTCCGGGAGGGCTCTGCTATGTTCGCATTCTATTTCAGGACGGTAAAAAGAGGGTCTTTGACAACTCCATCGACAACACCTGCTGCTGTTATTATACGGGGATTACGCTACTGAACCGCATCGAATTATAACTTCCCACCTTTAGGCTTATTTTCAATCCTCTATTCATGAGTCATCTTTTCAAGGCCACTAAAAACCACTTGTTTAGGTCTGGAAATTTTGATATCAATTTACTACTGAAATACGGAAAGCGGCGGAATGGAGCATCGTCCTAAGAAAAGAGATAGAATAAACGAGGAGAGGAGAGCCGGGATGAAACGGTATCTTATTGTAGGAAATGGGGTGGCGGGTGCAAGAGCAGCTGTAAAGATCAGAGAAAGGGATCCCAAAGGGGATATCCATATGTTCACGGAGGAAGCCTATCCCTTTTACTACAGGGTGCGGTTTCCGGAACTGGTCGCAGGAGAGGTGACCATCAGGGAGGTGACCATTCATTCCAGGGAATTCTATCAAAGCAAGAATATCTTTCTCCATTTGGAGGAACCGGTCATCGAGGTTCATCCGGAAAAGGAGGAGGCGATCAGCCAACCCGGGAAAACCTATCCTTATGACCTTCTCCTTATCGCGACAGGAGGAAATGCCTTTGTTCCGCCCATCAAGGGAACGGAAAAGGGGGGGGTCTTTACCCTTCGCAAGATGAAGGATGCCATAGGGATGAAAGCCTTTTCAGAAAAGATAAGCCGGGCGATCCTCATCGGCGGGGGGCTTGTTGGATTGGAGGTGGGAGGAGCCCTGCTGAGACGGGGGATCAAGGTTGCGGTCATCGAACATAATCTCAGGATCCTTCCAAGGCAGATGGATCCGGAGGGAGCCCGGATCCTTCAGGCGAAGATGGAGGCCATGGGGTTCTCATTTTTCCTCAATGGTCAGTCCGAGGAGATTCTCGGAGGAGAGAATGTGGAGGGAGTTCGTCTTAAGGACGGCAGAGAGGTTGAAGGTCAGATGGCTATCATCTCCGCTGGAGTGAGGCCAAATCTCCAATTAGCCAAGGGGATGGGCCTGGAGATAAAGAACGGGATTCTGGTCAATGACCGTCTGGAGACAAAGACCGAAGGTGTTTTTGCAGCCGGAGATGTGGCAGAGCACAGGGGCCGCAACTACGGAATATGGCCAGCCGCTCAAAGACAGGGTGAGATTGCCGGGGTCAATATGGCAGGAGGCAGTGAGGTCTATCAGGGGACGGTCGTTTCAAACACTCTCAAGGTCGTTGGAATTGACCTCACCTCTGCGGGCGAGATCGATGCGGAAGGGAAGTTGGAATGCAAGATAAGAAGTGACCATGAGAAGGGTACCTATTCCAAGGTGACATTCAGGGAAGATAAGATTGTGGGTTGCATCCTTCTCGGAGATGTGAAAGGGAGGGCCGAGATCCATGATGCCATTGAAAAGCAGGTCAATGTAAAAGAATTTAAGGATTCCATCCTTAAGGATGGATTTGATTTTAGCCAATTGAAATAAAAAATCCACCGGATCATTGGTCCGGTGGATTAAATTTGATTTAAGGAGGAAAGAGTTTTCTCTATTCTTTGTTAAACATTATACACACCTCACATTAAAGGAAGATTAAAGAAAGATTAGAGTTTTCTAATAAAAACGGGGTCATTTCTTCATGGCTTTTGTCTAAATCGCCGTTTACCCTTCGACAGGCTCAGGGCGAACGGTGATTTATTGAAATTATGTAACTTTTCCGATCATGCTGAGCTTGTCGAAGCATGGAATCGATTTGGGCAACAGGCCCTTCAATTGTCAATAGTTTTTCCCTGTTTCTTACACACGCCGGCCTGAAATACCGGGACTCCCCGATCTTCACGGGAAAGTCGGCTGGATGCCCCGCCTTATAGGCGGGGATGGCGGTAACGGGCTCCAGAATTGGAGCCAAAGCCGACAATATTAATGAAACTACCTTAACCCGAAAGCCCCGCCCTGTGGGCGGGGAGCTTTATTTCCTCCCGGTTAATTCCTTTAAGGCTTCCTCATAGACATCATAGGTTTTCGAATCGAAGAGGACGAATCGGACAAGTTGAATTTCAGGGTGTTCCTTTAAATAATCCATCACAGTTTTTAGGGCAACGCGGGAAGCCTCCCCCACAGGATACCCATAGACCCCTGTGCTGATCGAAGGAAAAGCGATGGAGGAGATGTTGTGCTGGGTGCAGAGTTCCAGGCTCTTTTGATAGGCGTTTGAGAGAAGCCCGGCATCGTTGGGCGATCCGGAATAGATCGGTCCAACCGCATGGATCACATATTTTGCGTTAAGATTTCCTCCTCCTGTAATCACCGCGGATCCAGTTGGACAACCTTTATACTTTGCCTTCAGCTCCGCCATAATGGCAGGTCCACCCGCACGGTGGATGGCACCATCCACCCCTCCTCCTCCTGCGAGCCGGGAATTGGCCGCATTTCCAATAGCCTCTGTATCCTCACGGGTAATATCTCCCTGGACAATGTCTAAGGTGGATTGATGGACAGTTGCTTTCATCGCCGTCTCCTTTTCTGGATTTTAATTTATCCATATCAAAAAGAGTTGACATCGTCAATACATGGAGTTAAGGTTCGGGCGATGAAACCCATTCAATATGGCTGGGTCATTGTCGGGATTGGAGTTCTGGTTAAAATGTCAGGGCTTGGGTTTGGACGTTTCGCCTATCCCATGCTCATTCCCAACATGAGAGAATCGCTTGCCTTCAACTACGGCGAGATGGGACTTTTAAGCGGAGCGATCATGCTGGGTTATCTCCTCTTCTCTTTAATCGGCGGGCTACTGGCAACCCGGTTCGGTCCCAAGAGAATCGTCATTGCCTCCCTTCTCTGTGGTTCCTTTTCCATGTTCTTGATGAGCAGATTATCAGGATTTTTCCCTCTTCTCTCCTTTGCCTTTACCATGGGAGCAGGAGGCGCCGGGTCTCACATTTCCGTAACCACATTACCCATGGCATGGTTTGGAGAGCGGAGATTAGGCGGTGCTCTGGGTATCGTTACAGGGGGGACAGGCCTCGGCATTATTGTGACAGGCCTGCTGCTCCCCCATCTTCTGGCCAATCTGGGTAAGGAAGCATGGAGACAATGCTGGCTCCTTCTTGCCTTGATCACATTTTTAGTTGCCATCATCGGATGGATATTCCTGAGAGAAAAGCCGGAGCAGGTCACGCTTCCTCCTCCCGGTCCTGATGGAGCGGGAAGCTCCTCTCCCCCTTCCAGGGATAGAAAAGGACTCCCTCTCAAGGCCATCTTCATCATCTATTTTATCTTTGGATTTGCCTATAACATCTATGCGACCTACTTTGTCGCCTATATAGTGGGAGAGATTGGCCTTTCGGAAAAGACCGCAGGAAATATCTGGGCGATCTTCGGGTGGATGTGTATGGCAAGCGGATTGGTCTGGGGATATATTTCGGATCGAATGGGAAGGGGGAGGGCCCTTCTCTGGAACAACGGGATCATCTCACTGGCCGTTCTTCTTGCCCTCGCCTTACCCATGACTTTTTTTCTCGCCCTTTCCGCTTTTCTTTTCGGGTTTACTTTTTTAGGCACGGTGACCATCATCGCGGCATCCATTGGTGACCAGGTGATGGAGAAGCGGGCTTCTGTTTATGGGTTGGTCACCCTCACCCACGGTATTGGACAGTTCTTGGGGACAATCTCGGGCGGATATTTAAAAGACTGGACAGGGTCTTTTCAATTGACCCTTCTTGTTTCGCTGGCAGGCTTTTTTCTCTGCCTGATCCTGACTGCCTTCCCCCCCACCTTCCTCCCTGTCAGAGGGGAGAAAGGTGGGGGGGATCTTCAGAGGGTTTCATAGAAGGATTTCTTGAGAAACTTGAAGGATTTCACAAATTGATCGAAAATCTCAAAGGCTGAGGTATCATAGGTACCTTCCATGGGCCTCCACTGGGTCAGGTAAAAGGCTACGACACGATCTCCTCGCTTTGCAAAGATCACTTTGGCCTTTGCCTTTTCTTTCTTCACGGGGTCTTTTCCTTCAACGGTCACAGCTAATCCTTCCCCTCCGAGCACGGGTACCCTTTTCTTCTCCAGAATCTCAAACTTGAGGATGGCATTCCAGAGGAATCGTTTAAAAAACTCTTTCTCTCGCTCCTCGAATTTTGTCGAGCATCCGAAAGGTTCCTCATCGTAGGCAAAGACCGATTGGGAGGGGAATGGACCCGGGTCTTTTCTTATGAATCCAAAGGCAAATTCCCCATCCTCCTCACCCTCCGGCCAGAATAGATTCCAGCCCTGAGGGGGCAAGATGAACTCATATTCCCCTCCGTAAATCACCGTCCCGCGGGAGGTCACTTCATATGGTTTTTGGGTGGACCCTGGGGTAGCACATCCATTCAGAAAAAATAGAAGAACGGATAAGGACCCTAATATCACCATCCATTTTCCCTTCATGGCTTTCCTCCTGTGGTCGGGGCAAGTTGACCTTCCTGGTTCAGTTTTTTAAGGAAAAGGAGAATATCCTTATATTTTGGAGACCCGTCTCTCACATACCGGATGGTCCCTGTCTTATCAATGATGACTGTCCTTCTGCCAAAGACAGGAAAACCCTTGATCTCAGGTGAAGGCTCAACGCCCAAGGAGGCGCCCAGAAAACCCGTCACATTGGAGAGGAGGGGAAAGGTGAGGTCCAGACTTTTGGCCCAGTATTTTAATATGATCACGTCATCGACACTGACACCCACGACCCGGGTGTTGAAGCGGTCATAGAGGTATAGGTTCCTCTGATGACCCTCCATCTCACCCGTTCAGATGGGTGTGAAAGCAGCCGGGAAAAAAGTGATGATCAGGTGGTATTTGCCATAATACTCTTCCGCATAGTTGATCAATCGGTCATCCGTGGAGGGAAGAGTAAAATTGGGTGCTTCTCGACCGATCAACACCTCCTTTTTCTTGGCATCTCCATGAGTGGGGAGAAAAAGGAGGAAGAGAATGAGGGGTAAAAATATCCATTTGAAGACCATCGCTCTTCTCATAAGGACCTCCTGGAGTAAGCTATTTATTAAAATTTAAACCATTTTTGATAGTTAAGCAACCTGAAAGTTTAAAATAATCTTGCAAAAATCTTTTGATGAGTGTTAAATTATAAAAAAGGGTAAAAATGATAGCCTACGATCTCATCTGTTCAAATGGTCATCTTTTTGAATGCTGGTTTAAGGACAGCGCCTCCTATGATGAGCAGATGTCCGCCTGCATGATCAACTGTCCTGTCTGTAATGATACTCAAGTGGTGAGGGCCTTTTCTCCATTTATGATCAAGAAAGGGGACGGAGAAAAGAAGAAAGGGCAAGAGACTGTCTATCAGGCCTATCAGATGATCCAGGAATACATCGATAAGCATTTTGAGGATGTCGGAGCTGGTTTTGCCAAAGAGGCCCTCAAAATCCACTCCGGAGAGGCAGAGAAGAGAAATATCAGAGGAACAGCCACTCCAGCAGAGGAGGTTATCTTAAAAGAAGAAGGGGTTCAGTTCTTTAAGGTCCCGATCGTCAAACGACTTCTGAATTGAAATCATACTTTCATAGAGGAAAAGCGGTCTCAGGGCCTCAGAAAGAGGTTGACCTCCTGAAATTTTTCATCTCTGAAAAGTACGATTCGAACCGTACTGCCTGCCTTTAAGGCGTCAATCACTTCTTCGAATTCCTGAATACTTCCCACTTCTTTGAGATGGATTCTGGTAATGATATCTCCTGCCCTGATTCCGGAAGCCTCTGAGGCACTTTTAGGAATCACCTCGGAGACCAATACCCCTTTCTGTCCCTTGAAATTGAAGTGGGAGGCTAAAGAGGGAGTAAGCTCCTGCACCCGTATTCCGTATCTTTCCCCGAGCCCTTCCTTTTTATTAAGAGCGATTCCCTGTTCATCCAATATCTTCGTTGAGACAAAGATAGGGACTTTCGATTTCAGGGCGATGATGATGGCATCACTGGGTCGAGCATCGACCTCAATTTGACCTTTGTTCAGGATAAGAAAGAGGGTCGCATAATAAGTATTATTCTTTAAATTTACGATCTTGATCTCTTTCACCCTTACCTGAGCCTGGGTGAGAATGGAATGGAGCAAGTCATGCGTCATCGGTCTTGGATTGGAGAGATGATTTAACTCTTTATCGATGGCATTGGCTTCGAGAAGACCGATCCAGATGGGAAGCGCCCTCTTTCCCTCCTTATCCGCAAGGATGACGACAGGGGTATGGCCGATCGAATCCATTCTTACCCCCTTCACCTCCATTTCAACAAATGGAGAGAAAATTTCCTTGCTCAAAGTGATCCATACAAGTGAGAGGACCAGCAGGCCCGCAAGTCCTAACATGAGATATTTCCTCATCTCTCTCTCCTTTTCCGGGACAGGGCCCTTTTCCTCAATATCGCCATCAGGCCGATGATGATCTTCTGCCCGTCTCGCTTGGTTAAGGGATCGGATCGTTTAATAATTCTCTGACAGAAGGCGTGATAATGTCCTTCGTCCCAGCCCAGTTCCTCCAAGAGATAAGAAATAAAATCCTGTTGACCCGAAGTGGTCGATTCAAGGCCAATGGGAGTCTCAAAAGGGATGAGACGGCCTTTGGGTATGGGATGATCAGGGTGGGGGAGAAGTCCTTTAAATCCCATCTCCTCAAACCTTTTCATCACTTTTGCAAAACCTTCTCTTGTCAACCGGGCTGAACTCTCGACCCCTGCCACTCCTTTCAGGATCTGACGATAGGTCTCCTCACTCAGATGGAGGTCCTCTTTAGCGATATGGACAAGGGCTTTCTTCTTCTGTCCGATGGTCAACCCGATCATCCCATACATTATAAATCAATTCGGGAAAGAAATAAAAAGATTAGAAGGGTTCGACTTTCGAGTGAAATTTGGAATAAGAAATTCAGGGGCACCCGAGTTTTTAATCGCTCCGAACTCAAATCTAAAGGTGGCGGACTTATCTGAAGGCAAGGGTCACTTTAATGGGGTTTTGTGTGAATCTTCGGCTGGGGAGATCAAAACGGTTATGTGCTCATTCCAATCTCTTTTAACTTTGCCACTATCTTTTCCTTATCCATTATCCCCACATGACGAAAAAGTTCTTTCCCTTTGGCATCAAAAAAGACGAGGGTGGGGATGAGCTGGATTTTATATTCCCGGGCGAGATTCTGATACTTATAGACATCAATGACCAGAACCTCGGTCTTCCCGGAATACTCCTTGCCGATCTCCTTTAGGATTGGTCTCATCTGACGGCAGGGGACACAGGAATTGGCCCCGAAATCGACCAGGAAGGGTTTTTGGGCTGCCAGGGCCTTCTTCAGATCGTCTTCTGAATTCGACTCCGGCGGTTTTGCTGAAATTTTTTGAAGCCGGATCTGGTCAATTTCAATCTTGGCATTGCCCCGGAGTTCTTTCATGAACTGTCTCATTTCATTCTGGCGCTTCCCCTCACGGATAATCTGCTCGATATCAGCGGATACTTCCTCTAAAGACTTTCCGCCCAATTGGTCTTTCAATTGAACATAGACGGTTTTCACCTCTTCTTTGGTGACCGCCGGGGGGGCAGGAAATTTATTTTTCATCAGGTCTTCAATCAGAATATCTTCGGGCGACTTGGAATTCTTTGTCGTATCCTTGTAGGTCTTCACCGGGATGGTCAGCCCTTCTTTCTTTGCCGCCTGCAGAAGGAGCTTCTTAACGATGAGGCTTTCGAGAAAGGGTTGGGGTTCTTCCCTGAACATCTCTTTGAGTGGAGATTCCACTTTTTCCAGCTCTCTATTGAACTCTTCCACTGAGAGTATTTCGCCATTCACCTGGGCGAGGACCTGCCTGCCCGTGCCTTCGAAAAATAAAAAATAGAAAAGGGCTATTGCGGCCAGAAGGATGACCACTCCTGAGATGATGAAGTGTTTTGCCTTCATTGCTCCTCCATACGGAGGGACAGATGATCATCCGTCCCCACTGCTTTCTAAATGGATTTGATCATGGATAGTTATCCCCTATATTAGATTAAAAATCAATATCCCCGCGAGAGCGAAGAAGAAGAGGGCAGTGAGGAGTTTAAGGGTGGAGGCTCTTCTCTGGAGAAAGAGGGAGAGTTGTTCCGAAGTGACTCCCCAGTAGACAATACCAAAGATAGCCAGCAGGGGGAGAATGTATATTAAATTGTATAAAATGAGGTATAGAGTGGCACTCCCCCGCAGGGACGTAATATTTGTAACGAAGAGGAGCGTCGGGAGATAGACCTGACTGGTGCAGGTTGATTGTAAAAGGGTGACGATGAAACCGATCAAGACAGCAACCAGAACAAAACGGAGAGAGTGAACTTCTTTGCTTTCTTCAAATTTACCACTTCTTGTTCGAATGAGCTGGTGAATCCTCCTTCTTAAAAAATTCGGAACTTGCAGTCTCATTTTGGAGGGTCGTCCTCTCTTTAGCTGGACATAATCGTATAAGCTGAAGATCCCGAGGCAGAGGGATAATATGAAAGTGACCGAGTAGATGATCTTAGAAAATAGAGGAAAAAATGAGAAGTACCTGATAAAACCGAGGATCCCGATACCCAGCAGGAGATGGGTGAGAAAACTGCTCGCTGAAAAACCCATTCCCACCATAAAGATCTCTTTTCGTTTTCTGCCAATCATGGTGAGGTAGGAGATGAAAAAGATGAGGGTGGCTAAGGCACAGGGATTGAGGCCCTCGACCAGACCTGCTGCGAGAATGGCAAAAACTCCAAGGGACTTAAAGCGTTCGATGATCATTTCTTCCGCTTTTTTCAGCTCATCCGGGGTAGGGGGGAGGGGGGTCTTTCGGACCCCCGGCTGAGCGTACTTCTTAATGAGAAGCTCAACTTTCGATTGAATGATTTCCTCCGGCGGCAGGTGATCGTTTCCGATAAAGATACTCGGTGCTATGAGACGGCTTTCAGCGGGGAGATGGAGTCGATTCGACAGGGTTTCATTCAAACGTTTTCCCTCAGGGGTGTTCAGATCGACCTCTTTGAGATTCAGTTTTGGATATTTTTTAATGAGATATTTTAGAAGGGCACCCGCCCGATCACATTTCGGGCAGCCCTTTTGATAGAAATAGGTCATATCCAACGAGACTGTCTCGGTGATTCCAATCGGGGAATCAGTTGAAGATGGAATTTCGATAGGGGGAGGGGGAACCTCGCCCTTGATCTGATAATCGAGGACAAGGGAGTTGAGCTTTTCCATCACCTCTCTTTCCCCGGAGAGGAGGTGGTTTCCGATGATGACTACAGGGAGTTCACTTTCCCTTCGATTGAATTGGGTCTCCCATCTTGCGAGAAGTTCATAATAGGCCGGATTCCCAACATCGAAGGTTTTGATATCGAGAGAGGGAAAAGTCGTTTTGAGTGTGGGGAGGTAACTTTGCAGGATGACCTGACAGGGCTGGCAATTTTCCGTATGAAAGAAGTAGAGCGGAATGGAAGAGGAAGATTGTGCCTGGGCATAAAAGTGGGAGAAAAGAAGAATGAGGATAAGAACGGGAGTAAAACGCTTTCCCATGATGGTTTTTCTTGATTAGGAAGCTATTTCCCTTCTGAGTGCTCTCTTATAAAATCGGGTCTCTTTTTTCAAGGTGATTTCTTTCTCTATAATCGTTGATGACGAAATTCATGAAATCCTAAGGCTCTTCATCCGATCATTGAGCGGCTTTCCCCTCTACCTTTGAACCAGATAAAAAAGCTAATCAATCACAAGGAAAATGTCAATTCTTTTCGCCCATTCCACAATTGGATTTTCCTCATCTTATGGCTTACAGGATACATGACAGACCCCGGTTGGTGTCTCCACCGCATAAGGGAAGTATTTTCTCTTAAAAAAGAGGGCCACATTGACCAGGCTGATCAAAACAGGAACTTCCATTAGGGGCCCGATGACTGCTGCAAAAGCCTGGCCGGAGTTAATCCCAAAGACCGCCACGGCCACAGCAATGGCAAGCTCAAAGTTATTTGAGGCTGCTGTGAAACTTAACGTGGTGGATTGCTCATAGGTAGCCCCCACCTTCATCGATAAATAAAAGGAGACGAAGAACATGGCAATAAAATAGATGCATAATGGGATAGCAACCCTTATGACATCCAGAGGAAGCTGAACGATATATTCGCCCTTGAGGGAAAACATGACCAGAATGGTGAAGAGGAGGGCAATCAGGGTAATGGGGCTGATTCTCGGAATGAATTTCTCTTCGTACCATTTCCGTCCCAGTATCTTCAGGCCAATAAACCTGGAAAGAACACCAGCGATGAAGGGTATTCCGAGATAGATGAAAACGCTTTTGGCAATCTGTCCGATGGTGATCCGGACCGCCATTCCTTTTAATCCTAACCAGGGAGGGAGAACCGTGATGAAGATATAAGCATAGATGGAGAAGAAAATGACCTGGAAGATTGAATTAAAGGCCACCAGGCCGGCGCAATATTCCCTATCCCCTGCCGCTAGGTCGTTCCAGACAATGACCATGGCGATACAGCGGGCCAGTCCAATCAAAATCAAACCGACCATGTATTCAAAGTGGCCAGAGAGGAAGATGATGGCTAAAAAGAACATGAGAATGGGTCCGATGATCCAGTTCTGAATTAAGGAAAGGGCAAGAACTTTGTAGTTACGAAAGACCTCTCCCATCTCTTCATATTTTACTTTGGCTAAAGGTGGGTACATCATCAGAATCAACCCAATAGCAATGGGGATGTTCGTGGTATCCACCTGGAATTGATTCCAAAAATTTACAACACCTGGAAAGATATATCCCCAGCCCACGCCGGTCAACATCGCCAAGAAAATCCATAGTGTTAAAAAACGGTCCAGAAATGAAAGCCTTCGGGCAACTTGTTGCTCGGTCATCTTCGATATTCTCCTTTTTTATTGATATTCTTAATGTCTCGACAATCCCTTTCCCTAACTTTTTTGAGATTCCAAGAACTCCGAGGGGACTTTGAGCCCAGCATTCTGGAGGATTTCAAGAAGCGCCTTTTGTTTCTCTTTAAATAGATCTGAAAAGAGAGGAGTGCATTTTACTATTTCGATCTTCTCATCTACAAGTTTGAAGGCAAAGGCAAGACAAGTTCGGAAACCACATTCTTTACAATTCGTCCCTGGAAGAAGTTTTTGGATATCGGATGGTTTTAATTGACCCCCATCCGAGTAGTTGGGCTCAATTTGGTCTTTTTTCTCGTAAGTTTCATTAATCAAATCTTTTAACCAATTTAGAATTTCATAGGCTTCCTTTTCATCTTCAATTAATGTCATGGTGACATGATTGGCATGAAGGGTGATCAGCTTTTCTTCGTTCCTTATGGTCAAGGTGAGAGCCGGGTGATTGTAGATACACCCTTTAATAATCGCATTGAGATAGGGAAAGACCTCGTGAATTTCGTCCGAAGCCTCTGCGATGACCCGGATCTTCTCAGGGTCAGCAATGCAAGGAAGGATGCGAGTGATTTTGCAAGAGTTGAGTAACATTCTACCTCCTAAAGTGTGATTCCTAAATAAAACATATAAATTCCAACGAATACAACAATAGAACCTCCGATTCTTTTCCCCCAAGTCTTGATGTTTGAGATTTCCCTCGATTTGATGAAACTCTCAGCAAAGCCGGCTGCCATCCCAGCTAAGAAGATCAGTGTACAATGGGCGATGGGTAAGATTTTTCATTTTGGTCATCCTTCCTCATTTTTTGCTAAGAATTTGAATAGATCTTCCCGAGATCTGGAGAAGGGGTCTCATTGATTTCTGGTTACCTGATCCAATTGGGGTTTCAGCAATTCTTTGAGAAAGAGAAGGGCATCCTCTTTATCTTCGTCAATGACAATCCTTGTCAATCGGGAGATTTCCTCTGAATTAAAGCTTACTATGACTTTGTGGATCATCATCCTTTTTCTCTTCTAACCACTTCTTGATCATTGATTTTGAAGGGAGGGTACCTTTTGATTTAACCTTGCCGTTGATAACAAGAACAGGGGTTACCATGAACCCCTGCTGAACCATCAATTTTCGATCGGAGATGTGGTTCAAATTTGCTTGTATACCTGATTCGGATAGCACGGTCATGGCATCCTTTTCTAATTTGTCACAGGAATAACAACCGGGGCCTACGATAGTAACCTCGAGAAATTCACTCCTTCCTTCATCTACTTTTTCGCCCAAGAATTTTCTAAACTCCCGGAAAAGAGCCTTTTTATATTCCTCTTTAACAGAGTTTGGAATATAGTTTCTTTTTCCTGCCCTCTCCACCAACATCTGTTTTAAGTCTGCTTCAGGTATTTTTCTCTGGCCTTTTAATCCCTCAAAGATTCCCTTCAGCCCAATAAATCCAACCTGCATATTTCCGACGAGAACAAGGCGGTAGTCTTTTTCTTCCATAGCTCTCTCCAATTGACATCGGTTTCCGCTTCTGTATCAATCCTTCACATTACCCCAAGTAGCTTCACCACGAGCTGACCCGCAAGAGCCCACATCAAGAGACCGAGCCCGGACCTGATCATTTTAGTTTTGGCCTTCATGCTGACTCTCGCCCCGAGATTTCCGCCGATGAGAACGGCAACGCCAGTTATTAAAATCAACACAATATCAAGACGGTGAGATGCCGCATGGCCTATTATTCCGGCAAGCGCCGAAAAGGATATTATCAAATGCGACGCCCCTGCTGCGAACTTCGTCGGGTACTTGCAGACATAGACCATGAAGGGAACGATGAGTAAACCGCCACCGACTCCCAACAAGCCGGAGATGATTCCCACGCCGAAACCGAAAAACGCGATGAGCGCGTACATACCAGGGGAAAGGTTTTTGGGGGGCTTTTCCTCAGCCTTCCCCTTTTCCCAGTAGGCATAGACCATCCTTGCCCCCACACCAACCAGAAAAAAAACGAATAACCATAATAAAACGGTGGTGTTAACAAACTTGGCCAATGCCCCCCCCATAAAGGCGCCAATGGAGATACCCGGTGCGAATATCAGTGACGTCTTAAAGTCAATCATCTTGTTACGGTAGAAAATATAACCTGCAGAAATCGAGGTTATCAGGTTCAAAACCAGAGAGGTAGAAGTGGAAAGTAATACCGGGTAAGCAAGAAGAATCAATAGCGGAGAGTAGACCGACCCCCCGCCCTGGCCAAACATGGAGAATACAAAAGCTATCACAAAGACAAAGGTGACGGCTAATAGAAGCGTAACATTTAGATCCATATTCTTGAGCCTCTACTACATTTTTCTCAGGCATTCGGGTTTGATTTTGCGAAGCCGGAGCACGGGATACACACTGGCTTTCCATCCTTCATATGCACATATCGCTCAAAAACATACTCACCGCAGATAGAACACATTATTTTGTTGAATGAGCCCTTCACTGGAGCAAACTTAAAATCAGGCCTTGGCTCAATCTTAAACATAAAATCATCTGATTGTTTATAGACCCAGTTAATGACTTCCTCTATAACTGGCTGTGGAATCTGGGATGGTTCCACTCCTTTTTTTCGGTACACAAAGAACTCAAACTTACCCATTTCGTCCATGAAATCAGGTTTGAGAGAATAGCGCACTGCGCCTTTCTTGGGATGATAGAAGGTAGCAGCCAGCTTCCCGTAGAAGGTCTTTTCCATCAATACCTTGCCGTAGGTTGCTCCAGTGGCCGCCTGGATCCCATCAACCATACAGGTCTGCGGATGACCCTCACCTATTTCAGGAAACACAAAAAAGCCGTGATCCTTCTCGCGCTCTACATTAAGGTATTCCATTGCAAGTTTGCTCATCCGGTAGCCAATCGGCATGAAGGGACAACGATGACCATGGAACTCAAAAGCCCAATCAGGTGGAATATGTGTTGTTTTCATCTCCTTGTACCTCCTATTTAATTTATTTAATCCATTCTTTGATTTCGTCCAGCTTTGGGACCTTTCCTGCTACCTTCACCACACCATCCACTACAAGAGCTGGAGTGACAAGCACACCATAATTGGTTATAGTTTTGATGTCTTGAACTTTAATCACTTCAGCGTCAACTCCCAATTCTTTGACGGCATCCTTGGCTCGCTCCGCAAGCTGATTACACTTTGCTCAACCCATACCTAAGATTTCAATCTTTTTCATTCCAGCCCCCTCCTTTAATGAGTTAAACTAATCTATGCTAAATGGAAATGACAAATCCGTAGATCAGGCCAGCTATAGTACAGAAAAAGGTAATCAATCCCACATAGACGAAAAGCCTTTTCAGCCCAATCAATTTGCTAATGACAAGAATACTTGGAAGGGAAATCACGGGATCAGCTAAAAGGTAAGCCAAGAGAGGACCCCTCCCCATCCCTAAGTCAAGAAAGGTCCTGGCCATGGGGACCTCCACAAGAGTTGGAAAGTACATAAAAACACCGAACAGGACAGCGATCAGATTTGAACTTATCCTGTTGCCCCCCACATAAGTTGTGATAATCTTCTCCGGAATCACCACTTTTAGAATCCCTGCGACAAATACCCCTACAAGAAGCAACGGAACAATCGTCCGGGCAAAGAAAAAGGTCTCTTTAAGCCAGGATACAGTTTCTTCTTTTGGCATCCAGAATATGATGATAAGGAGGACCCCTGCTATCAAAACAGCTAAAATTGGAATTTTCACTCCCCAGGTGATCAGGGATGAAGCACCCACCAAGAGGATGGCAACCAAAATGATGAAGAAAATCCAAAATCGCTTTGATCTCACCTCTTCGCCACCATCTGTTAGAGTTTGTGGGATGGATGGGGTAGGGGATTCTGCAAGGGCTACTTTTCCTTCACTTTTAAAGGTTGCGGTCAGAATCATCCCGATGAGACTTGCAAAACTGACGGAAAGGATAATTCGGGCAAGGGCCAGATCAGTCCCAATTAGGCCACCGGTATAGATGATTGCTAAGATATTGGTCGCAGGAGCTGTATAAAGAAAAGCAACTGCTGGTCCTAATCCTCCACCCCTTTGCCTGATACCGGCAAAAAGAGGGAGAACCGTACAGGAGCAGACGGCAAGGAATAAACCTGCCACCACTGAAATAGGATAAGAAATATAAGCCTTTGTTTTTTCCCCAAGATACCTCAATATCTTATCCTTTGGAAATAATGCTGACATCGCACCTGCAATGAAAAAAGCAGGAACTAAACAGTTGAACGTATGAGCTAAAATATAGTCTTCCAATGCTTCCAAACCACTTCTTAACATTGTCAAAACAAAATCCATACTATTTTCTCCTTTTGACTTTTGACCGGCAAGTGCCCCGCAAGCCCCGCCTTGTAGGCGGGGTCAAGGGGCACAATATAAATGAGATTTCCTTTCCGGGAAGCCCCGCCCTGTGGGCGGGGAGTTTCACTCAAGCCAATTTATGGATGAGCTTCCCAGTCTCTACCATTTGTTTCTTCAGCAGAAAACTGATACTGTCCAATATTTCAAAAATTTTCGGATCGCTCACCTTTACCATCACCTTTACGCCATCTTTTCTGGTGGTAACCAGATGGCTTTTCTGCATCAAGGAAATATGTCGAGAGATGTTCGATTGCTCGCCGTTGATTGCCGGGACAATTTCACAGATACACTTTTCCCCGGTCCGAAGTAGATCGAGAATCTTCAGGCGGGTGGGCTGGGCAAGGGCTTTTAGAACTTCTGCCTTTAACTCAAGAACCTTCTCGTCCATAAAATCCTCCATGTATATATGAT
>Ga0209610_1000406_pt1 | contig 22598 bp, 23 predicted proteins | sample LakKivw275mmetaG_FD_184137 | JGI IMG/M metagenome (GOLD analysis project Ga0209610, IMG submission 184137) | Anoxic lake water microbial communities from Lake Kivu, Rwanda to study Microbial Dark Matter (Phase II) - Lake Kivu water 275m metaG... | ecosystem: Environmental > Aquatic > Freshwater...
AGCCAAAATAAAAGGGCACGAAAAACTTATCCTGGCGGAAACGCAGGGTATCAAGAAAAATGAGGAAAAACTGCTGAGACTGGCGAGGGTGTTCAAATAATTTCAGTATCTATCATCGGGGCTTCTGGCTATGCGGGCGGGGAGTTGATTAGGTTACTTGCAAATCATCCAGAGGCGAAGCTCGTTGGCGCCTGCGACATCAGGAATGCGGGACAGCCGGTATCCAACGTGCATCCGCACCTGCGCGGAATCGCCGATCTCACAATAGTTGAACCAGATTATGGCAAAATCGGAAAAATTTCCGACGTGATTTTTGCAGCCACGCCGCACGGTGTTGCGATGAAGTTTGTGCCGAGGCTGCTAGAGGGGAAAACAAAAGTGGTCGATTTGGGTGCAGATTACAGGTTTGATGACACGAAAGTTTTTGAGCAGTATTACATCAAACATGAAAGCCCGAACGTGAAAGGCGTCTATGGTCTCCCCGAGCTTTACCGCGAACAAATCAAGCGCGCCAAGCTGGTCGCGAACCCCGGATGTTACCCGACGGCAGCGATATTGAGTTTGGCTCCACTCCTCAAGGCAGGCCTCATCGACACAGAACATATAATCATCGATGCGAAAAGCGGGACTTCTGGGGTCGGAGCTGCGCCGAGTGAGGTCACTCACCATCCTGTCTGCGGGGCAAATATGCGTGCGTATGCCGTTACGACCCACCGCCACGCCCCAGAAATAGCGCAGGAGTTGAGCAAGCTTGCTGGACGACCGATAAAACTTGGCTTCACCCCCCACCTCATACCCATCGTGCGCGGTATATTGAGCACAGCCCACGTATTCATGAAAAAGACCATGGGCAAGGGAGCCCTGTTGGATATTTATCGTGATTTTTACCGCAACGAGCGCTTCGTGCGGGTGCGAGAAGACCTTCCGCAGGTGAACTTCGTTGTTGGGTCAAACTATTGCGATATCGGGCTGGAGCCAGACACGAAGAGCAGCAGATTAGTCGTGGTTTCGGTAATAGACAACCTCATAAAAGGCGCGTCTGGGCAGGCGATACAAAATATGAATCTGATGTTTGGCTTTGATGAAGCGGAAGGGCTCGCGGCATCGGCGCTGCGCCCATAGTTGCATCAACCAATTGTTGGGATCTCCTCGCGCGGTTTGACATCTTCGCTTAGCCCCCTTATTAAAAGCAGGGCGAGCATCATCCCTGCCATGAAGCCAGAGATGTGGGCCCAGTACGCTGTTCCGCCGACGATGCCTGCCGTTTCAGTCCATACACCAAACGCAACTTGAGCAATAATCCATATTAACACAAACGGCCACAACGGCGCCGCGGATCGAGGGGCCCTCACCAAAACTAATACTGGCAAACCAATTACGATGAGGATGTATACCACGTAGACTGTTATGAACGATGGGGCCGCTAAAACGATGACCGATGCTATTATGGGTGAAATCAAAAAGAGAAGATAACTGAGGGGAGCTTTTGCTGTTGCGAATCTCGCGAAGCATGCCCCGACTATGCCAGCAATAGCCGCAGAAGCTCCGACCGCCGGCAACCAAGAGTCCCTGCGAACTACCAAGTCAAACATCAAAGCTGATAGATGCGCTAAGAAGTAAATAAGCGCAAACCTCGCCGAGCCGGCCCTGCTCTCAAGAATGATTCCAAAAACTAGCAGGGCCAGCATGTTGCCGAAGAGGTGCGTCCAGCTGCCGTGCAAGAACATCGACGTCATCAGAGTGTGCAATCTTTGTCCCTGCACGACAGCCGCCGGACGAAAACCGTGTTGTTGGATTGCCCCCTCCAGTCCACCTGAAGAGTCGAGATACACAAAAATTGCAACATTTATTATAATCAATATAAGCGTGATTATTGGAAATGCTTTTTTCCGCTCCATCAAATCCCAACTTCTTTTCACCAGCAAACTTTAAAGTTGCCCCCGTTCTCTTGAGATTGGTGCGCGCATGATTACGGTGCTCGAGGGAGGCATCACAACGGTGCCGGGCTTTCTTACGGCCGGCGTTCGCGCGGGCATCAAGCGCCGGGGTCTCGATGTCATGGTACTCGCATGCGAGGGAGGCCCTGTCCCTGCTGCTGGGGCTTTTACCACTAATTTAGTCAAGAGTGCGCCGATAGTTGTTACGGTGGAGCACCTCAAGAAGGGCAAACTCTCAGCTATAGTAGCGAACAGTGGCATCGCGAACGCGTATACAGGAAAAAGAGGGTTGCGTGATGCACGTCGCATGTCCAGGCTGACAGCGAGGCTCCTCAGGCAGCGCCCGAACACCGTGGCGGTTGCCTCCACAGGAGTGATTGGATCTCACCTTCCGATGCGTAGAATTGAGAAAGGCATCAAGGCGGCAGTCGACGAACTATCGAACTCTCGCGAGGCGAGCCTGAACGCGGCGAAGGCGATAATGACGACCGATACTGTGCCAAAGGAAATCGCAGTCAGGGTGGATCTCGAGGACGGCACCCCCGTAACAATCGCAGGCATAACAAAGGGTGCTGGGATGATTTTCCCCCACATGAAGACCGCAACGATGCTGGCATTCATCGTCACAGATGCCGTCGCCACCCCTGGCGCGCTCCGGATGGGCATTCAAAACTCGATCGACAAAAGTTTCAACATGATAACCGTCGACGGCGACCAGAGCACGAACGATACAGTTTTGATCCTCGCTAACGGGCGCGCGAAAAATCAACCCATAACAGCCAGGCGGGTGGACAAGATGTTCCAAGCAGGCCTCGACTATGTATTGACCGAGCTCGCGCGGATGATAGCAAAAGACGGCGAAGGTTCAACCCACCTGATAGAAGTCCGGGTCAAAAACGCCCGCAATGCGGAGGATGCTAGGCAGGCAGCGCTGGCGGTCGCGAACTCAAATCTCGTGAAAGCCGCAATTTTCGGGAGAGATCCCAACTGGGGTCGTATAATCGCTGCGCTTGGCTATTCAGGTGCATCTTTCAACCCAGCAAAGGTAAGCCTAGAGTTCGTCAGCGACAGGGGGCATGTCGATTTGATCGAGCGCGGTAAGTCAAAGCCAAAAAGAGCGATCAATCGGGCGCGGGACATCATGCGCAGTCGTGAAATTGAGATTCACATCGACCTTGGCGCGGGTAAAGCGACCGCGACTGCGTGGGGGTGTGACCTGACCTACGATTACGTGAGGATAAACTCAAAATACACAACGTGAGGTAGAAACTCCTTCAGTTACTACCCGATGGGGCAGGATACTCTTTTTAAGAACTTTCACAAACAATTGACAAGTGGTGATTAAACGCAAGAACGCGCGAATATCCTGCTTGAGGCGCTACCTTACATCCAGCGCTTTCATGGCAAAACCGTCGTCATAAAGATCGGCGGAAGTATAATGGGCAACGAAAAACTCCTCGACCTGATGCTCAGGGATATAGTGCTTCTCAGCTACGTCGGCTTGAAAACCATACTCGTGCACGGCGGCGGCCCGGAGATAAGCGAGGAAATGCGCAAGTCTGGTAAACACCCGAAGTTTGTACATGGCCTGCGTGTTACAGACGAGGAGACTATGGAGATTTTGCATGAGCAGCTGGCGGGGAAAATCAACAAGGACATAGTGTTGAGCATAAACAAATACGGCGGCCGCGGGGTCGGCATAGCTGGCATGGATGGAAATTTCATCCGCGCGAAGAAGATGATGTACAAGACGACGACGCGCTCAGGGCGCGAGGTTGAGGTTGACCTCGGTTTCGTGGGGGAAGTGGAGGAAATAAACCCGACCGTGATTAATTACCTAGTGGGCACCGGCTATATCCCAGTCATAGCACCGATCGGCATAGATGCAGAAGGAAACAGCTTGAACATCAACGCTGATATCGTCGCCGCCGAGCTAGCCACAGCTGTGCGTGCAAAAAAGCTTGTTTTAGTTACGGATGTACCCGGCGTGTTGCGCGACACGAAGGATGAGAAAAGCCTCGTATCCCAGATGACGATTCCAGAGGCACAAAAGCTCGTCGATGAGAAAATCATCAAAGGCGGCATGATTCCGAAGCTGGAGGCGTGCGTAAAAGCGATACAAAATGGGGTAGAAAGCGTTCATATAATCAACGGTCTCCTGCCCCATGCGCTGTTGCTCGAGATTTTGACGGAGAAAGGCATAGGCACGATGATCGAGAGAGGCTAATGAATGCCAACAATACCTGAGCTTGATGAGCGCTACGTTATCCAGACATACAAACGCCAGCCACTTGTGCTGGTGGAGGGCAAAGGCGTAGTTGTTAGAGATATCAAAGGGCGGGAGTACCTAGACTTCGTCGGGGGGATAGCAGTTTGCGCGCTCGGGCACTGCCATCCAGCGTTGGTGAAGGCGATTTCCACCCAAGCCAAAAAACTCGTGCACGTGTCAAATCTCTATTACATCAAGCAGCAAGCCGAGCTCGCGGAACTCCTCGCGAGAATTGCTCCGCGCGGGATTGAAAAGTTCTTCTTCTGCAACTCAGGCGCTGAGGCGAACGAGGGGGCGCTGAAGCTTGCGATCAAACACACGAAGCGCCAGCGCATCATTGCAATGCAGGGCTCTTTTCACGGTAGGACTGCGGTGACGGTTGGAGCGACGTGGAAAGCCACATATCGCGAGCCATTTGCCGCCATTATCCCCAAAATTTTTGATTTTGTGCCGTTCAACGACTTGACCGCGGTGGAGCGCGTGATGAACAATCAAACCGCGGCAGTAGTAGTCGAGCCGATTCAAGGCGAGGGCGGCGTGAACGTGCCATCCGATGACTACTTGCCCGGGTTGCGGGAGCTCTGTGACAAGCACGGGGCGCTGCTGATATGTGACGAAGTGCAATCGGGAATGGGCCGGACGGGAAAGTGGTTCGCGTGCGAGCACTGGGGAGTCAAACCCGATATTATTACCATGGCAAAGGCCTTGGGTGGAGGGTTCCCGATAGGTTGTTTCGGCGCGAAGAGCGAGGTGGCAAAATCTTTCTCTCCGGGCGATCACGCCTCAACTTTTGGTGGAAACCCACTGGCATGCGCCGCTGGAAAAGCAGTAGTGCAGACGATGGCGCGGTTGAAGCTCCCCCAGCGGGCGGCAAAAATGGGTGAATATTTCAAAAAGCACTTGGAGGAGTTGGCCGGCAAGCACAGTTGTGTGAGCGATGTTCGGGGGAAGGGGTTGATAATTGGAATGGAGTTGGCGTCGAAAAAACTCGCCGACGAAATTGTGGTTAAGGCGAGAGAAAACGGCTTCTTGATAAATGCGACCGCTGATAAAGTGCTTCGATTCGTGCCGCCGTTGGTAGTGGAGCGACGCCACATCGATCGCTTAATTAAGGTGCTGGATAAAATTCTGGGAGAGGCGGGGCAATGAAAGTGAAACACCTCCTTTCAATACAGGATCTAACTTCAAAAGAGATCGGGGTGGTTTTGGACCTTTCGGAAGAGCTGAAACAAAAGTTGCGGAGGGGCGAGCCACATCAGCTGCTTCATGGGAAGACTCTAGGAATGCTTTTTGCAAAACCATCAACAAGAACGCGCGTGAGTTTTGAAACCGCAATGACCCAGCTTGGCGGGCACGCGATTTACATGGGCTGGAATGACCTGCAACTTGGCAGGGGTGAGACAATTGCAGATACCGCGCGAACACTTTCAGGCTACGTCGATACAGTGATGGCTAGGCTATTCAAACATGAAGATATCGTTGAGCTCGCGCGTTACTCAAAAGTGCCTGTGATAAATGGGTTGACAGACATGCATCACCCCTGTCAGACTTTGGCTGACCTGATGACGATCCGTGAGCACAAGGGCAAGCTCAAGGGGCTGAAACTGGCTTGGGTGGGAGATGGCAACAATGTTTGCAATTCACTGTTGCTCGGGTGCACGTTGGTCGGTATGAGTGTCTCCGCTGCCTGTCCGCGTGGCTATGAGCCGCCCGCGGATATCGTGGCGCAGGCGAAAAAGAACGCAGCAAAGACTGATGCGAAAGTTGAAATCTCAAACGATTCAAAAAACGCGGTCGCAGGTGCAGATATCATATACACAGATGTATGGGCTTCGATGGGCCAAGAAAAGGAGAGGGAGCAGCGGTTGAGGGACTTCCAGGGATACCAAGTCAACGCTGAATTGCTGAAACACGCGAAGAAAGATGTTATTTTCATGCACTGTCTTCCGGCACACCGTGGGGAAGAGGTCACAGATACGGTGATTGATGGGCCACACTCGGCAGTATGGGATCAAGCAGAGAACCGAATGCACGCCCAAAAGGGAATTCTAGTCATGTTAATGGGTGCCAAAAAATCTTTAAGAAAACCCAAGGGTAAGGGTAGAAGGTGAAAATATGGCAGCGAAAACCAAGATAAGGATAGTTGCGGCGCTCGGCGGCAACGCCATTTTGCAGCCGGGGCAGAAGGGAACGTACGAGGAGCAGCTGGCGAATGTCAAGAAGACAGCCAAACACCTCGCAAATATGGTAATGAGTAAAAAGTATCAAGTCATCATAACTCACGGAAATGGCCCGCAGGTCGGTGCAATCTTACTTCAAAATGACGCTGGGCAAGCGGCATTTAACGTGCCTGCCATGCCAATGGATGTCTGCGGTGCCGAGAGCCAAGGGTTGATAGGCTACATGATTCAGCAGAGCCTCCGTGACATTTTCGTTGAGGGCGGGCGGCTGGAGATCCCTATCGCTACCGTCGTGACACAGGTTATCGTAGACAAAAACGATCCTGCTTTCAAAAATCCATCAAAACCAGTTGGGCCATTCTACACAGAGGAGGTCGCGAAGAAGCTGGCAAAAGAGAAGAATTGGACGGTGATCAGTGATGCCGGTAGAGGCTGGAGGCGGGTTGTTCCCTCACCTGACCCCAAGGATATTGCTGAGAAAGAAGCGATAAGGGCCATGATTGATGCTCACGTCGTTCCTATTGTTTCAGGTGGCGGAGGAATCCCGGTCGTTGAGGAAAAAGGCAGGCTGAGGGGCGTGGAAGCAGTCATCGACAAAGATCTCGCAGGGGAACGGGTGGCGGAGGCGGTCGATGCGGACGTGCTTTTGATATTAACCGATGTTAACGGAGCTGCGATAAACTACAGGAAGCCGGACGAAAAATGGCTGCGAAAGATCACGGTGGCTGAGGCTAAGAAATACATGCAGGAGGGCCAGTTCGCGAAGGGGAGCATGGGGCCGAAAATGCTCGCGGCAATCAGATTCATCGAATGGGGCGGGAAGCGGGCGATAATAACTTCACTCGATAAAGCTTATGATGCAATCGAGAGCAAAACTGGCACCGAAATCGTGAAGGAATGAGTGCTGTTTTATGACATCCGCGGTCGGACCGCTACCGCGCTTTGCCGAAGTTCACGTTCGAAGGACCATTGAGCTCATCGCCGAACACAAGACAATCGGTCGCAAACAGCTGGCCAAGATACTCGGTGTCGGCGAGGGCAGCATGCGCACGATTCTCAACCAGCTGAAAGAACAGGAGTTGATAACCTCTTCACGTGGCGGACATGCAATCACAGCAAAAGGCAAACGTGCTCTCGACAAGCCGCTGGAATCGGTACAAATAGATGCCGGTGATTTAACTGTTGGCGATGTTGATGTCGCAATTGTTGTCAGACGGGCAGGCAACAAAGTCAAAAAGGGCATAGAGCAACGAGATGAAGCGATCAAAGCTGGAGCAGATGGAGCAACGGTACTCGTCTTCAGGGCGGGCAAGCTTCAGTTCCCCGATGACTTTGCCAAAGTGGACAAGAAAGTTGAGAAATTGGCGGTAGTCCTCAGACTTCGCGAAGGAGATGTCGTGGTCATCGGCACCGGCAAAGATGCTGCAAAAGCAGAAGTCGGTGCCAGAGCGGCGGCCAGGACTTTGACTACCACTCGAGCTTAAAGAGCAGAAGGTTGTCCCCGTCGTGAAGCTGATAATCCTGCATCGCCACAGTTAGTGTCTCTCCATTCACCTTGTAGCCCCAGAACTGCGCCTTTCCACCGATTTCTGTCACCACGCTGCCCATGCCGGCGTAGTATTCCGTCTTGATGCTGGCGACCTTCGAGACCGCGTCGAATGGTGTCATCCCTTTATAGAGTTGCACCCGCTGGTCGATCCCGATGTCAGGAATGCTCACGTTAACCGCTATGTTTTCACCGTAGACAAATTGCTCAGCTTGCGTGGCTCTGCTCGTCAGCATATAACCTGCGCCGAAACACACGAATCCGACAACAATCAGTAGCTCCACGACATGGCTCAGGAACTTCTGTTCTCCTTTCTTTTTCATCCCATACCTCCTAACTAGCTTGAACTTTCATCCCATGTTTTACCGCTATTGCAACGGGGACAGGCACTTTCACCTTAACAATAGCCTTCGCTAGCCCGACAAGCGGGGGCACGAAAATCAACGAGCAAAGATGATATATCGTGAACGGAACTTGGGCAAGAAATGCCGCCGCCACACCGGTACCCGTCACCAACGACCAACCGAAAATTCCTGTGTAAAAGTCAAATACTATGATCGCGGCCGCTGCGGTAAGGGTCGTGCGCCACAACAAACTTTTGAACTTATCAAACATCGAAAGCTTGTGTCTCATTCCGAGCAGCCAGCACACGATAAAGCCGGTCCATGTGAACAAGAAAATCGATCTTGGCCCCCAGAAAATGAGATCCGTGAGAGCGATTGCGATAAGTACCAACAGACCAAAATATCTGGTCACCCCCCGCCAAAACTCCGTCCGGCCGCAGTAGAGCGAGAAGGAACCGACAACAACGAGTGTCGGGATAATTAGTTCAACGTTTGCGGGTAAAACTCCTAGCAAATAGAGCAGTTTACTAACGCTTGCGAGCACAACCGCGATGAGAACGAATATCTTGAACCGTTTCGACAGGACCTCTGTTGGAGTCTTGCCGCCCCAAATCTTTTCTGAAATTTTTCCTCTCAGGGACAAGTTTCAACCCCAAGTTGGATGATATATCCAACCTTAAAAACATTGCTAAATAACTACGCGCCAGTCCTCTGCTTGATCCTGCGCATCTTCCGCCGCATCCGCTTGCGAACCCACTTCCAGCGCATGCGCCTTCTCTTCTTCCACTTTCGCGGACGCTTTCCCATAATCGCACCAGCTTGCTTTATTCATCGCCGCCTGCTAAAAATCTTGCTGATTATCACGCGGGGCCCATAGTCTTATTCTTACCCCTACAAATTAACAATTTTTATGTTTTTTACGCAAATGTAGGGGTAAACTCTTATTCAATCCAAGTCTTGTAAAACATCTTGTAGGTCTCGTTTGGCAGCCTAATCACGGTAGGATCAGCCACCCCTTTCCAATCCAGAGAACCCCCCGGCCCGCCCTCCAGCACTTGCACAGCGCTCTCCCAGGTTCTTCCGTCAGCGGAAAAGGCGCCGAAAATTTTCATACCCCCGCCCACCGCGCCCGAGTGGAAGTAGATGCGATAGCCATTCTCAACCGCCATGGTGTTCGTCACCGAGCCGCTGATCGGCAGCTCTCCTTCGCGGGCGAATGTCAAACCGTCGCTGGAAATGGTGCTTATTGTCGTGGGGCCTTTGGAAACAAACATCCTCCAGTTTCCACCCATCCTGATGACGTCTGGGTCGGTGATTGACTCCTCTTGGTACCTCACCCCTCCCTCTTGAACAAAGATTATCCCGTAGTTTGAAGTCGCTGAAAGTATCTTGTCCTGTGGTCCACCCTTTGGCATGTAAGAAGCGTAAAGCCTGTACCCACCATCAGGGAGGAGCACAATATCTGGATCCACCCAGTTTGAGGGAAGTTCAACCTTTTTGTAAATCCAGTTTTCGCCGTCTCGAGACAAAGCGACCGAGATCACGTGCCCGTTGTACCAGTCCACGTAGTAGACGCGAATGTTGCCTTCATTATCTAAAACAGCGTCGGGAACCGAAGCCTGATCAGCGATGATAACATTGTCTTTCACCCAGTTCAGGCCATCGCTTGATGTGGCACTCATTACCCTGTGATTCCATGGCCCATCCGCCCCGGGAGAAGCACCAGGTGGAGGTGAACCTGCTCCGGAACCGGGCGTGATGTCGCTGACCCATTCAAATGGTTGATCAGCAGGCGCTTCTGTCTGCTGTTCCGAGGGTTGTCTGACCAAAAACCAGATCCCGCCAACAATCGCGACTCCCATAACTATGATTATAATTGTGGTTAGGGCCCTCTGCATTTTTATCCAAGGTAAATTTACTTCGGAGTTATTTAAGGCAACGCAGCAGGAAGATTTCCTCAAACGGTAGCTTTTTCTGCAAGATATTTACGCTAAAACCCCGCTCGCGCAGTTTCAGCAGGGTCTTTTCCAAATTTGAAAGCGATGACTGCACAAACAGCGCCCTGCCGCCATTCACAATGCGATTCGGCAGCTCCCTTAAAAAAGGGCCAATAACTGCACGTCCGTCATGTCCAGCCTCCCACGCTAGATCGATTGGGGTACCGAGGGCTTCATTTTGCTTGACAGGCAAATATGGCGGGTTGAAAATCACCAAATCGAAACGTTCGCCAGCAACTGGTTCAAAAAGATCACCCAACCGAAAGTCGATACGGTCTTCAACTTGATGTTTCACAGCATTCGCGCGGGCGCATTCGAGCGCAGCTTGATTTATATCGGTTGCAACTACATGGGCTCCCGCTTTAGCTGCCAAAATCGCGAGTAACCCACAGCCAGTTCCAAGCTCTAAAACCCGTTCTCCTTTGTGCGCGTCGAGGTTATCGGCGAGCAGGAAAGTATCTTCGGCGGGTTCGTAGACATTTTCAGCAACGTTGAATGCGTTTTCTTTATAATACGTGACCACCATGTCCTCACCCATTTGAATGTCCTATTTAGGACATTTCTAGGAACCGCCGCCAACTGGAGGGAAGATGGCTATCACGTCGCCATCCTTGAGTTTTGTCGCCGTGCCCTGCAAAAAGACGATGTTGCGCCCATTGAGCAGAATTTTCACGTTCTCATTTGGTTGCCCGCGCCTGTCCAAAACCTGCTCGCGAAATTTTGTCCCAAATTTTTCACAAATTTTATTTAGAACATCGCCAACACTAGCCCCGCTTTTTATATCTTCAATAACTGCCTTCGTTTTGGCCGATTCGCGAAGGTTTGCAAAGAGTCGGACTTCTACCTTCAAATCTCAGTCACCATCTGATAGAGAAATCACTTTCCAAAACCGCCGAAAATTTTCATCGCTTTTCCGATTTTCGCTCCGTGCTTCCATCTATAGTAAAGGGGGTAGAGGATCGCCGAGGCCACAGCGACCTTACTGTCGATATCGGGGGCCCAGATGTTTATGTTGTGCCTCCAGCATGTTGCGAAGAATTCCCAATGCATTTCAGACAAGTGGCGAAGGTCAGCCTGCCTTGCCGAGCTGAGCAGGCACTCCTCCTCCGACGTGAAGAAGAGCGGGACATAGAAGATCTCAGATCCCCACAAATCGTCAACAAGCTCCATCGTGGCGATGGTGTCCTCTTCGCGTTCATCTGGCAGACCAACGACGAGGGTTGCGAGCGGGCAAATGTCGTTGTCGTTGAGGATGCCCACCGCCTGAGTCACAATTTCGGGCCAATCTTTGGGCTCGAGGGGGAGCGCTTTGCCATGCATGTGTTTCTCCAACAGTCTGACGCTTCCAGTTTCTATTCCAACTTCGACAGAGGCCACCTTTCGCCCATGGCACCGCCATCTGCCTTTCTCCACGAGTACCGGCGCGATTTCCTCTATCATCTTTGGATCGTAAACTACAGGCGGGAGCGCGGCGTGCGCCGGCTGCAGGTATTCGACGCCATCAATCTTCCCAATCGTGTTAACAAGTTCCACAATTGCTTCTCTGTTCGGCACGAAGCGTTCGTGGTGTTTGTAAAGGAAGATGTCGTCGGTTTGGAGGACGACCATTTTAGAACCCATACGTGCGTTCAGCTCCGCCTCTTTTTTGATTTTTTCGAGAGGGAAGGAATAGAACGTTCGCATGGTTGGGGAGCAAAACTGGCATCCCTTGCCGCAGCCCCGGGTTATTTCCGCGACACCAAAGAGAGCCGACTTTGTTATTTCTGGGACCTCCTCCATCTTTGGTTTCTCGGTTTTGACAACCCGCGGGACCTGCTCACCGTTCATAACTTTCCTAAAAATTTCTGGCGCTGTTCGGTCGCCTTCACCTATTACCACGGTATCAATTTTGAATTCATCCTGCATGTTCCCCCTGACGATCTGCCAGGCGCCAGCACCTCCAACGATTACTTTAAACTCACGCTTCTTTTTCTTCAACACCGGGTGCTTCATCAAACTTCTGAATTCAGCAGCAGCAATCGGCTCTCCACCGATGGCAACGAGTGAGGTATAGGTCCTGCTTACGAAACCTATACCTAGCGGATCCATGGTAGAAATGCCAACTACTTTTGTATTTGGCCCCACAAATCTGTGAAGGTTATTTGGGGTGCAGGCGACGACATTCGACTCGCCAAACTCCTTGCCCAGCAGAGCCTCTATTTTCCTGAGCCCATAGGGGGCAAATTTAGCGTCACCATTTTCATTGTCAGGCGTTATAGGATACCAAGATTTCCTCAAAAGTCTTTGCGGAACGATCTTCGATGGAAACCCACCCGTGAATGCAATGAATGGATTCAGCTTAAAATCACTCATCTCGATCATCGAGGCAGTCAGGACTATCGGGACGCCACCGGGTCGCCCGTTATCCCCCGCCTCATCACGTTTTTTTGTTGGTCTCTTCACAGCGCTGACAAATCTCGAAAACATGTTGTACCCCGATTTAAGCCAGCCCCAACTCCTTCAGTTTTTCTTTGGTAGGCACACCTTTCGAGTTCCAGCCTCTGAAAGAGTAGTAACTCGGCAGCATCTTGTCGAGCATCGTTTTGCGCCCCTTTGATGGGCCCTCCGGCATCGGCTCTTCCAGTAGGCGCTTCGGCAGTGTGTCGTCCTTTGAACTAAAGCCCTCACGCAGGTTGTAAATCCTCTCGAGGTTCCATATGCGCTCGCCGATCGTCATCAAATCTTCATCCGTGAACTCAACACCGGTTGCTGCGCTCAGCAGTTTGGCGTATTCCACAGTTTCGAGGGCAAATGATGTGAACTCGCAAAGCACGAGGGAATCGATGGTCGCTACGAGATTCTGGAAAATTATCGTCGTCTCCGGTTTGCCGCTCGTCGAGAACCGTTCCATGAGTTTCGGCGCGCCAAGTATCTCTGGCGCAATCATGTACGCTCGAAGGTGGCAACCGCCGCGGTTGCTCGTCGCGTACGCCAAGCCGTGTCCTTGAACGCCGCGCGAGTCATAAGCGGGCAACTCCATGCCCTTGACCGACATGGAAAGCTCCGGTAAACCGCATTGCTTTGCAAGCCTCGCGCTGCCCTCGGCTAGTTTATCACCGAGTCCCTCGCGCAACGCCGTTTTCTGGGTCAGGTCCACGATCGCTTTTGCATCACCGAACTTGGGCCCATTGAGTTTGCCGCGCTCGGTCAGCTCCATCGCACAACCGATGGTGTTGCCCATAGAAATCGTGTCGAGTCCCAGATCGTTGCACAAGAGGTTCGCTTTATTGATCGCGTCAAGGTCGTCAACACCACACTGCGAACCGAACATCCCCACCGTCTCGTACTCCGGGCCCTCGTGCTCCTTGCCCTCGAGTTTCGTCACCCTGCCGCACGCGATTGGGCAAGCGTAGCAGCCCGTGGTTCGAGTGAGTATCTTCTCTGTTATTGTCTCCCCACTAATTTTATCGGCGGTTGGGAAAACTCCAGTCTTGAAGTTCCGTGTTGGTAAAACTCCGTGCTCGTTTATGATGTTAACCAAAACCGCCGTTCCGTATGTGGGCAGACCCGCGCTGGTGATGGGATTTTCCTTTATCAACTTCTGGCTTTCCCGCACGTACTTGTTGAAATCCGTCTCGTTTGCTATCTTCGGTTTTCCTTTGCCACGAGCCGCGACCGCCTTCAGGTTCTTCGATCCCATTACCGTACCAACGCCACCCCTCCCCGCGGCGCGGTATTTGTCGTTAATGATCGCTGAAATTAATACTTGCTTCTCGCCAGCGGGGCCGATGCACGCAACCTTTGTTTTGTCATCTTCGACCTCCTTGCAGATGGCATCGGTCGTAGCGTGGGTGCCTTTGCCCCAAAGAGCGCTGGCACTTTTCAGCTCCACTTTTCCGTCGCTCACCCACAGGTAGACCGGCTTCTTCGCTTTTCCGCTCACGATGACTGCATCATAGCCAGCGAACTTCAGCTCAGCTCCCCAAAGGCCCCCAGATTGGGAATCGAAGACCGTGCCAGTCAGAGGCGATTTCGTCACGACACAATGCCGCCCAGAGGTCGGAGCAAGCGTCCCAGTCAGCGGTCCAGCCGCAAAAATCAGTAAGTTTTCTGGGTCGAGAGGTTTGATGTCTGGACCGACTTTATCGTAAAGGATCTTGACGCCGAGGCCACGACCGCCAATAAAATCACGAGTGAGTCTCTCGTCAAGTTTTGTTTCTTTTATTTTCTCGTTTGATAGGTCGACTTCGAGAATTTTGCCAGCCCAGCCGTACATCAGCTCGCCTCAAATCAAGCCCGATTTCTTCATTCCCTTGCGCAGCAGAATGCGTTCCACGCCCGTGATCGGGCCCAAGGGCATCCGCGTCTGCCCGCTTGGCCTGCCCATGGCCTCTTGGGCCAGCTTCTGCCCATAGAGGTAAGGCATCTTTCGGAACTCGTTTTTCAGCTTGATTATGTTGAGCTGGGCCTTTCGCGCATGCTCGAGGTCTTTTTTAAGGAAGGAGTTGTAGAGTTCAAGCACCATCTGGGGGACACATGCCGCGATCGCCGTGATGCAGCCTGTTGCACCTACCGCAAGCGACGGCAAGATTAGCTCATCTGCCCCAGTGACAAAATTTATGCGGTCCCCAGCTTTCTCGATCAAGTTCTGGAAGTAGGTCAGGTCCCCGCTCGTGTCTTTTAAACCACGGATGTTGGGGTGAAAGGCGAGCACGTCGACCAAGTTTGGATCCATTTTCACGCCCGTGTACTTCGGCAAGTTGTAAATGATTACAGGAATGTTTATCGAGTCGGCAATCGTTTCGTAGTGCATGCGAAGGCCGCGCGGGTGCTGGGGGAAAAACCATGGCGTGATCACCATTGCAGCAGAAGCACCAACATCCTCGGCAAATTTCGCAAAAGCAATAGCATCTTTGGTCCGGGCAGAGCCGCATTCAGCGATTACCGGCACTCCCTTCGACTCCTCAACGGTTATTTGGATGACCCGCTTTCGCTCCTCATCTTTCATGAGTACCATTTCACCAGGGGTGGAGCATGAAACGAGCCCATGCACGCCAGCTTCTACTAAATATTGGATGTCTTTACGCAGGGCCTCTTCATCTACCGACTCGTCCTCTTTGAACGGGGTCGTAAAGGCCGCGTTGACGCCTTTCAGCTCGAATGCCATGTAAGCACCTCCAATAGGGTTGATATTTGTAAACTACCTATAACTTTAACTTTTTGGCATTAAAAAAGCGTTGCATTAAGGGGCCGAGTTGGTTTTAAGCTCGGGTGGCAGATTTAAAAATGCATGAAAAAGACGTGCTTGATTTTGGCTGCGATTTTACTTCTCCTGCTCGCACCGAGAGCAAATGCGTGGAGGTGGGCCACTCATAGTGCGGTGGCGCGAGCAGCGTACGAAGAGCTTCCAGAAAACATTAAGATTCATTTAGATTACAACAGGATTGTCGAAGATGGCGCCATTTGGCCGGATAAATATAATGACACGCTGGACCCGTACGGGAGAACTTTTCCAGGTCACTTTCAACCACAATCTAGAAATTGGGCCGTATACTGGTTGGCGGAAGCAAAGAATTGTTACGAAGATGGAGATTACGACAACGCCAGCTTATACTTAGGCATCGCCTCCCATTACATCGCAGACTCAACCGCACTCGTGCATTGCGGTGTTCACAGTTACGATAATCCGGGTTGGGCCCTCCACACCGAGTTCGAGCAGCAAGGGTGGTACCTCTCGCCCGCGCGCCCGAGCGCCATTAGTGGCTTTGATTTAAGACAAAAACTAGCCGAATTTCAGAGCGGGGCGTCTGTAATGTGGCAGCAGTGGTTGGGCTCCCGCCATCAATCCATCGTGCAAGAGGGCGTGGATCTCGCAGCCTCCTATACATACAACGCTTGGTGTCAAGCCTTGGGTGTACCATTGCCAGAAGCTCAAGGGGTGGGCAGTTCCATGGATTTCAGGCTAATCGCCGGGGTTGCCCTCGTAATCCTAATCGTTATTATGGCGGTTGGCATGAAGCGATTCTATCGTGAATGAACAACTAGCGGATGTAGCTGACCTCTTCCTCCACAGCTTGGGGCAGCTTGAATTTCGGAGCTTTGAGCTTTGATATCGCAGGGGCATACTCGTGGAGATTTTCTAGATTGATTTTGAAGTCGAACACATCGGCGATGGCTTTGAGGACTGCTTCGGTGGCGCGCACGTCAAGCAGACCCCCTTCTGTGGCACCGAGCAGGCAAAATCCGTGCATGTCGCGTTCGGCAGCCAAGCCCACAAGCAGACCGTTCATCCCCACGATCATGCCATCTTCGAGAAGTTCTATGCCGTGATTGCGGAGCAACTTTGAGGTTCTATCGTCGGTTGCTGCCCCAACAACTTTTGAGCGGGACTCCTGAGGCGAAAGCATGTATGCAGCCATCGTTGCGACGGTGTTCACATCATACTGCTTTGCCACGTTCAACACTTCATCGGAAAGGGCATACTGCCCGATTGGCGAGGCAGCCTGGGCGTCGGCGGTAGCCAAGATAGTGTCTTGGGTGGCACCCTTGGGCCGGCAGTGGTAGAAGTCGACTTTCAACGATTTTATCAGCCCATCTTCTCGAACTACCCATTCGGGGAAGTACTCCGAATAGAGCTCCGCAAATTTTTCTGCTTGAAGCTCACGGACTAGATATTCGACAGCGAGCTTGCCGATGTGAGCTATGCCAGGCAGGCCAGCGATGAGCGCTGGTTTTTTGAGCCTCGGCTTTTTTAAATAATTTATTCGTGCAGGCATATTTCGTTATAGTGGCGCTGAGGATTTAAGAGTCGTGGCTAAAATTGATTGATAGTATGAAGCCTGTTGCAATAGGGAATGGTAACATTCGTGTGTTGCCTCTGGCTTTCGAAAGTCTCGGCGTCAGGGGCATGGCAACGTTTATTGAAACCGATGACATTACGCTCGTGATTGATCCCGGCTCGGCGCTTGGCCCACGGTTTAATCTAAATCCGCACGAGCGCGAATACATGGCGCTAGCTCGAACGCGGCAGACGATTTTAGACGCAGCCCACGGAGCCGATGTGCTCACTATTAGCCACTACCACTTTGACCACTACGTCCCGAGCTTCGAGGACTGGTTTTGGACTTGGAGTTCCCCCGAGATTGCAGAAAAACTCTATTCAGGCAAGTTAATCCTGGCCAAGGACGCGAGTCAGGACATCAACGCGAGCCAGCGGAAGAGGGGGTACATGTTTCACAAGCTCAACTCCGAACGCGCGAGGGAGATCAGGGCGGCGGACGGGCAGAGCTTCAAATTCGGTGAGACGACCCTTGAATTTTCAAAGCCGGTGTATCACGGCTCAGAGGGCTCTGCGCTGGGGTGGGTGTTGATGCTCGACGTGAGGACATCCGGCTGCAGTTTGCTCCACGCGCCTGATGTGCAGGGGCCGATGCACGATGAAACTCTTCGGCTTATCCTCGCCAAGAAGCCAGACGCCGTGATAATGGGCGGCCCTCCAAAATATTTGGAAGGGTTCAAAGTCGAAAGCGCAGAGCTCGCGACAGCGCAGAGAAATTTAGCCACACTTGCAAAGCAGGTGCCTTTGCTCGTCGTCGATCATCACTTGTTGCGTTCGCTAGATTATCCACAATATCTACGCCCGGCGATGCGGGCTGCAAAGCAGGCGGGGAACCGATTGTTAACGGCCGCAGAACTCGTAGGGCTAGAGCCACAGTTGCTCGAGGCTAAGCGGAAGGAACTTCACGCGCAGGAGCCAGTCGAAGAAAGATGGTACGCCCGCCTCGAAAAGGGGGAGTTCAAGCAAGGTTTCGTTTGATTACATGCGCTCAGGCGCAGTTATGCCAAGCACATTGAGTGCGTTGCGGAGCGCAATTCTTATACAATTCACTAGGTGTAAGCGGGCCGCTTTCAGCTCGGCAGTCTCAGCCTCGATGACCGGGGCCACTTCATAAAACTTGTTGAATTCCAGCGCGAGTTCAGCCGCATATAGCGCTGGTAAGTTCGGCTGCAATTTTTCACCAGCCGCATGCATCACCTCTGGAAGTTTTGCAAGCAACTTAATTAGCCGCCACTCCTCCGGCAATTTGAAAACGCCCGGCATGTATTTTCCACCTTTGTGTTTTGCCTTTTTCAGGATGCTGCAGGCACGTGCATGCGCATACTGGATTGCCGGGGCGCTGTTTCTTTCGAAGTTCAGCGCGTCCTCCCATTTGAAAACTACTTTTTTCTCGGGGGAAGTTTGAATCAGCGAGTAGCGAACCGCGCCGGTGCCAACTGTTTCAGCCGTGCGTCGTTTAAAAGCCTCGCTCGCTTTGGGGTTGCGCTTTTCAACCTCTAGGTAAGCCCTCTCTACCGCCCCCTCGATGACATCATCGGTGGAGTGCCCAACCCAGGTGCCGCGCCTCCCCGAAAACTTGCCGCTGGGCAACCAGACGTGCTCATAGGCTAGATGGCGCGAGTTCTCATATTCGCGCTTTAACCCGAGCACCTTGAGCGCGAGGAAGACCACTTGCTGCGGGAATTTCTGCTCCGCGCCGATGACGTTGACGACTTGGGTAGCGTGCCCGAACTTTTTACTCGGTTTGCCTTTCTGCGAGGTAGTGTAGGTTTGTGTGCTATCGGTCCGCTTAGAGTGATGTTTGAACAGCAGGCCAGCCTTCGTTTGGCCGAACTTCCAGAGTTGGTAGGCGATGTCACGCGCGGTGTAGACCGCCGTGCCGTCAGACCTAACGAGGACTTTATCCTCAACGCCGAAGTCGGACAGTTTCAAAATGATGGTGCCAGCGTGCTCGCCAGTTCCCTCGACCACACGGGGCGTCTTTCGCAGACGATCTAGCGCCTCGCGAAGCATGCCGGAGCGAGCGATATCGCTTTCCCAAACCAGCAGGTCGTAGCTGATGTTGAGTCGATCTGTGGTCTCAAGGTTTGCGAGAACGCAGCGCTCCGACAGTCGCCTCGCCAGTTGCATATTTTTGCCGTTGCCCCGCTCGAGTTGTTCTAAAATCTGGCGCACCTGCTGCTCAAGTTGTGGTTCCTGCTGAAGGCGCTGACTGATATTCACGTAGATCAGGCCCAAGACGTGATCAAACTTGCCGCGCGGCTTCTTTTGAACAGTTTGCCAAGCAAGCAGAGTTTGCGCCACCTGTAGCCCGAGGTCGTCGATGTAGTTTTGAACTTCGACCTTGTATCCAAGCGCTCGCAAAATGCGCGCTACGGTGTCTCCGATAACAGCATTTCTACAATGGCCGATGTGGAGCGGTTTAGTGGGATTCACGCTCGTGTGTTCGATGATAACTTTTTGACCGTGGCCTACCATTAGATGACCGTATTTAACATCAGATTTTTTGATCGTGGGGAGTACTGTACCAGCTAATTTTGAAGCATTGACGAAAAAATTCACGTAACCCCCGACAGCCTCTGCACGGGCGACCATGCCATCGGGTTTGATAGCCCCAGCTATTTTTTTAGCGAGTTCAACGGGCGCCGTATGCAGACTCCTTGCAAGTTCAAAGCAAAGCGTGCTGGCTAGATCCCCGAACTTTGGGTCCGGTGGTTCGCTTAGCGTTTGTTCCAGCTCCTTTGGCGGTTCCCAGCCCAGCAGCTGGAGCGCATCCTCTAAGGCCGAGAGCACATCACGCTTAAATTCGCCCCAAGGATTTGCAACCATACATACCCGAATTTATTTACCCCTGCTTGATAAAATCGTATCGTGGTATAGCATGAATTCCAAAGCAGCGGCTGCGTTAGTAATAGTCATCGTCATCGTGGTAGCTGGAGCATTCGTCTTGATACGTAGTAGAGGGCGCATGGGGCCGAGCCCGACTGATACCATAACAACAGCTGCAGGTGATGAGGGTGAGGCTAAAAGCGTTGTTGAAACTCAGTTCCGCCAAGACTACTCAAACACTCCGCCTACTGCAGCCATATCAGTAGAATTAAACGATGTAAACAGTGAATATTGGACAGCTACTGCCTCCTACGGCTCCAATTCGAAGAGCTACTGGGTGCCGAAGGAGAGGCCAAAGGGACTTCGAATACAAGTTGGACAATCTCAGACCTATGCCATGACGATGTCAATGCCAACCAGTACTACAGGTACAACGAGCATTGATGCCACGTACATATATACCGTAACTGAGCAAACGACCTACGAAGGTGTCCCCTGCTACAAAATCCAAATTTCTGGGAGCGCAACTGCAATGGGCATGAGCGTCCCATATTCTGGCTACATGTATATAGACACGGAGAATTACCGAACGAGATACATGACCCTGACCATGACCGCAACTACGACGGGGCAAACAATAACGATGACGACGGAGCAGTTCTACAACTACAACACACATAAGCTGCACAAGAAGACAACCATGAACGGCCAAGTTTACTCAGATACCGAAACCGACATGTCCACGAGTACCTTCGACCAGAACAGCATGCAAGGGTTTCTTGATAAGAACCTATACGTTGGTTGGTCTGATAACTTCAGCTTCCAAAGCGACAATACGAAATATACCATGACTCTTACCGTCACGAAGGAGGAGATCATAACAGTTCCAGCTGGCACGTTCAGGTGCTACGTCCTGTCCACCGCAGTACCTGAGATAGAGGGAATCGACATGACATGCAACATCTGGGTGAATGCGCAGATGACTTTAGTACCCAAGATGGAGTTGAGCGTGAGTTACCATGGACAAAATGTGCTCTCGCTGACGATGACTCTCCAAGACTACAGCGGATACTAGGTAAACCGCCGGGATTTTTTATTTTTTGAAGGTCGATTGTTATACCTAATGCCGCTTAATCTTCAAGGGGTATCATGTTGCTTCATATCGGCATCGACGACACGGACTCGAAAGAGGGCATGTGTACGACTTACGTCGGAGCCGTGGCTATCGACCGCCTAAAAGCCCAAGGTGTCAAGCTAGGGGGATATCCTAGGCTGATTAGACTTAACCCCAACTGGAAACTCAAAACTAGGGGAAATTGCAGCGTTGCTTTTGAAGTTAGGGTTAGTGAACGTCAGATCCCGTTAGTCAAGAATGTAGTTTTGGGTGCTGTCAACGAACTCGCTGAGCTTCATCACGAAACGACCAACCCCGGCGTGGTTTTTTACCAAGGCCAAAAAATCCCTGCTAAGCTGAGAGCATTTTCAAAGAAAGTCGTGCAGGATGTCGTCACGATCGAGGAGGCCGAAACCCTGGCACGAGAAATCGACGCGGAAGTTCACAAGTTCAAGCTTGGGCGCGGCATCATCGGCGCGCTGGCGGCGATAGGCAACACGCTTGAGAGCGACTGGACATTTGAGTTGATCGCATACCGCATACCAAAAAACTGGGGGACGTCTAGAAAGATATCCACGGCATCCGTCGCCAAAATGAATTCAAAAACTGCCCCAAACACGTTTGACAATTTAGACCCATCAACCGGGGAAATCCGCATCACGCCGCACACGCCGTGCCCGATCCTTTACGGAATCCGGGGAGAGACTGCCGAAGCCACGACGAAGGCGCACAGGTTGGTTAAAGCGCTTGAACCTATTGAACGCGTGGTTATCTACAAGACAAATCAAGGCACCGACGAGCACCTGCGCCGCGCGAGAATAGCTGAAGCGAGGCCCAACTGGTCGGTCATTGTCGATGGCGAGGTCTGTAGGAAACCGAGAATAATCCCGGGGGGACATGTCATCTTTCAGATTTGCGACGAGACGGGCAAAATCGACTGCGCAGCATACGAGCCCACGCGCCGGTTCAGAGACGTGGTGAAAAAATTCATCGTCGGGGATAGGGTGCGAGCTTACGGTGGCATAAAAGAAAAACCAGAATTGCCGCTGACCATCAACTTGGAGAAAATCGCCGTTTTAGAACTTGTACCGGCGTTGAAAAAAATTAACCCGCTCTGCCGGCGCTGCGGCAAGCGGATGAAATCAGAGGGTAGGGGCAAGGGATACTCCTGCAAGCGGTGCAAAATCAGGCTACCGGCCGATGCCGCGAAAGTTGTTAAAGTGCCGCGCGAGATTTCGACTGGGATTTTTGAGGTTCCGCCGAGAGCCCGCAGACATTTGGCCCGCCCGCTGATTAGGGCAAAACAACCAGGGCGAGAATACTGATGCATAAAGCTGCAGTCATCGGGCTCGATCTCGCCGGCGTTTCCAAAAATCCAACCGGGGTCGCGTCGCTGTCCAACCGCAAAATTGAAACCAAATTGCTCTACTCAGATGCCGAGATTGTTAAACAATGCGTTCAAAGCCACCCCAATGTGGTTGCGATAGATGCCCCACTGAGTTTTCCTGAGCGAGGTGGTTTAAGGGCAGCCGACAAGCGGCTCATCGAACGAGGGCTGCGCGTCT
>Ga0209610_1000409_pt1 | contig 22485 bp, 21 predicted proteins | sample LakKivw275mmetaG_FD_184137 | JGI IMG/M metagenome (GOLD analysis project Ga0209610, IMG submission 184137) | Anoxic lake water microbial communities from Lake Kivu, Rwanda to study Microbial Dark Matter (Phase II) - Lake Kivu water 275m metaG... | ecosystem: Environmental > Aquatic > Freshwater...
ATGCGCAACTCCTCAATATCCCAATTATGATAATCACGATACAATAACGGTTCACCAAAGTTAAGATAGACATTCATTGAACGTACCAACCAATCACCGCGCGTTTTAGCACGAAACAAGCCATTCACCGCAATTGGTAAAATGTCCGCCTTGGCACTTTTGGCTAAGTGGAATGCCCCTTTTCGAAAACGCTTCATTTCACCAGTTACGGTTCGTTCCCCTTCCGGAAACACCAGGATTGAAGTGCCCTGCTCAAGCCTTTCCCGAGCTTTATCAAGGCTTTTGATAGCTTCCTGCAGATTGCCCTTAGACAACGGAATGTTACCCCATCTATTGGTCATGTGTCCCCAAACAGGCCAACTGAAATGGTCATTCAGTTCCAACACCACAAAAAACATTGGAATATATCCCGGACAAATGAAAGCATCCAGGATTGACTCATGGTTGGAGATTATGAGGTAGGGTCTTGGATGATCAAACTTATCCAGACCGGTAACTTTAACCCGAACGCTGATTAACTTTAAGAGTGCCCGACATAAGGGGCTGATCAGGATCAGAAGCTGCTGGGGCCGATAAAAATAGATACCAAGGAGAACCAACGCGGCAATTGCCATAAATATCACCAGGGCAACCGTCCAACGATATAGGGATAGTAAATACTTCAACTAATTTTTCCCATCAGTACAACTTCCAAAAATCTGAACACCGGCTAATATAACAAAATCGGCAGCCGACCTCAAAGATTATTAAACCAATATTAGACAGCTGGCCGGACTCATTTGCATAGATGGCGAAAAAACGGTAAACTAAGATTGTTGTTGGAGTGCTCTTAAAACGAAATAGATCAATCAATCGCGATGAGAATGAATCACGTTGCTGCCCTACTCGGTGTGCTCTTGCAGATATTTGGAGCAATATTGCTATTACCCCTGGGGATTAGCCTCTTCAACCAAGACCACCAATACTTGAGTTTTGTCGTCCCAGCGGCTGCGGCAATCCTCACTGGATTTTTACTTCGTGTCCGACGACCAGAACGGATTCTAATTGAAAAACGGGAAGCTGTGGTGACTATCGTTTTTGGCTGGCTCTCGGTTTCATTTTTTGGTGCATTGCCATTATATCTTTCCGGTTATTTCTCCGGGCCACTGGATGCTTTCTTCGAAAGCGTCTCCGGATTCACTACCACCGGAGCATCGGTGCTGACAGATATCGAAGCTCTGCCAATCAGCATTTTGCTTTGGCGGAGCATGACTCACTGGATCGGCGGAATGGGCATCATCATCCTCGCCTTAGTCATTCTGCCAACCATTAACGTCAGCAGCCGCAACCTGTATACCTTTGAATCTTCGGCTATTGCTCAGGAACAGATTACACCCAAAATCAAAGATACCGCCAGGTTACTCTGGATTGTTTACTTCACCTTGACTGCAGTTGAAGCGATCCTGCTCCTGATCGGCGGACTCTCCTTTTTCGATGCTGCCCTGACTGCCATGGCTACGATACCCACCGGCGGTTTCTCCCCCCGCAACGCCAGCATCGCAGCCTATCAAAGTCCTTATGTCGAAACCATCGTGATTATTTTCATGATTCTTTCAGGCGTGAATTACTCACTTTATCTGACCTTTTTCAAGACCAGCAAAAGCTGGGTGCAATTCCGGGAGGTAGTCAGTTTTTATCTGTGCCTCATCGTAGTTGCTTCTCTGATTGTCATTTTTGACCTGCGGATCCATACTTACTCTGCATGGCATGAGGCTGCCCGTTATGGTGTTTTTCAAGTCGTTTCCATTAGTACCACCACCGGTTTCATCACGGCCAACTATCAAAACTGGCGACCTCTCTGCCAAGTCGTTTTACTCCTATTGATGTTTATTGGCGCCTGCCCGGGTTCGACTACCGGTGCGATAAAAAACTCACGGATTATTATCCTTTTTAAGAGTATTTATCGGGAATTAATTCAGATCATTCACCCCCGGGTAATTAACCCGGTCCGAATTAACAATAAAGTGCTTGACGATAAAAGCATCAAGACCGTGCTGGCATTTATTGGAACCTATCTCTCATTTTTCTTGGTTGCCACCTTATTGATGACTGCCGCCGGAACTGACATTCTCACCTCAATTTATTCCGTGGCAACCACGTTAGGCGGAGTGGGCCCCGGGCTCGGAATTACCGGCCCGGTTGAGAGTTATGCCATGCTCCCGGTCTGCAATAAATGGATTTTAATTGCCTGTATGCTCTTTGGACGGTTGGAATTTTACTCGCTCTTCCTGGTTTTCATCCCTAAATTCTGGCAGCGTGCTTGACCGCCTTTTACCTTGATTTTGCAGGGGTGTAGATTTAAATTTGGAATGCTCGCAAGAGAGCCATAAAAAGTCCTGATGTGTGTTGTTAATATTGAACTTAGAGAAGTAATTTGACTAAAATAATCACTATCGCCAACCAAAAAGGTGGAGTTGGCAAAACCACTACCTCAGTGAACTTAGCGGCTGGATTTGCCGTCTCGGAAGTTCCCACTCTGCTGATCGATATGGACCCTCAGGCAAACGCCACAATTGGGTGCGGGATTGACCATCGCACCTTGGACAATTGTATCTATGAAGTTCTGGTGGGTGGTATAGATTTCAATCAGATCGTCCGACCAACTGAAATTCCCTTCCTGGATATCGCTCCCGCCACCCCGCAGCTGGTCGGGGCTGAGATCGAAATGGTATCTATGATCGGTCGTGAGACGGTTTTAAAAAAAGCCTTAGAAAATTTAGCCAAAGAATACCGCTATATCATTATTGATTGTCCCCCGTCGTTAGGACTTTTAACAATCAACAGCCTCAGCGCTTCCCACACGGTGATTATCCCCATCCAGTGTGAATATTATGCGATGGAAGGATTAGGGCAGTTGCTACACACCATTCGATTGGTCCAAAAAAGTCTCAACCGTTCCCTGCAAATCGAAGGTGTTCTGATAACCATGTACGACTCCCGGCTTAGGTTATCGCAGGAAGTAACCGAACAGGTTCGCAGTCACTTCAAGGATAAAGTATATCAAACAATCATCCGGCGGAACGTTAGATTAGGCGAATCGCCCAGCTTCGGCAAACCAATTATTCTTTATGATGCTTCTTCATATGGATCCCAGGATTACATGAACTTGGTAGGAGAGATACTCAGCAATAATGGTCAAGAGATTAGGTAAAGGAATCAACGCCCTCATTCCTGAGTTTCCTCAGGATTTCGAGCTGCTCAATCAGGTGGCTGAGATCGAGATTAGTAAAATTAATTCCAATCCTCATCAACCGCGCAAGGAATTCAACGCTCAGGCGATGGATGAATTAAAACAGTCCATCCGTGAAAATGGCATCATCCAGCCGATTACGGTACGGCAAGTCTCTGAGGGCTTTGAATTAATATCCGGCGAACGAAGGCTGCGAGCCTGCCGGGAACTAAGCTTAAAAAGCATCCCGGCATATGTACTGTCAGTCAATACCGATGTTGAGCTAATGGAATTATCGTTGATCGAGAACCTCCAGCGCGAAGATCTAAATCCGGTGGAAGAAGCCGAAGCCTTCTACTGGCTATCCAATACTTGCAACTTGTCGCATGAGGAGATTGCAAAAAAAGTTGGTAAAGAGCGTTCCACCGTCACGAATTCGATCCGGCTGCTGAATCTGCCAAATGAAATCCTGCATGACCTGAAAGAACAAAAGTTGACCGCCGGACATGCCCGACCAATCCTGGCGATTAGCAATGAAGCCCAACAAATCAATCTCTGGCAGCGCATCAAGCGCGACAGTTTAAGCGTAAGGGCAGTCGAGGCTCTGGTAAAAAAAATAACCGCATCACCCAATCTAAAACAGCCTCCCAAAAAACAATTACAGCCAAATATGCATAAAGCCCTGGAAGATCACTTAATGCACATTGTTGGTTCCCGGGTAAAAATCAAAGGCGCTGATCAGGGTTTCATCGAGATTGAATTCTATTCAAAAGAAGATTTGACCCGGCTGATTGAACTCTTTGAAATAATCGAGGAAAAATCAGGTTGAAAAAACGCTTCTATACTTTGCACTTAATCAGCGACGGTCGCAGTAATCCGATCAAACTGAGTTTTAATACTATTCTAGCCCGCGTTGTATTGGGATTACTGGCTACGATAATCATCGTAATCATTATTGGCACCATTATCTTGCTGCCCAAAGCGCTAAAATATGATGATCTTTTTGTAGAAAATAATCAATTGATTCAAGACCGATTAAAGGTTATGCAGATTCTTAGTGACTACAACAAAATCCGCCAGATGGATCAATACATCCGTTCCGTTTTGGGTGCCGATCTAAGTCTCCCCTCGCTCGACTCCATTAATGTGGATTCGCTATCCATTCCGCCGGTGCTCAACAATCGCAGTGCCGAAAAATCCTTCCAGGTCAGTTACCTCGATAATGTTCCAATTTATCCCCCGGTAGAAGGCTATATTACCCAGGGATTTGTAGATGATCATATAATCTCTCAGGATAACCATTATGGGGTTGATATTGCCGGCCCCGAAGGTGAGCCGATCCGCGCCTCGGCCTCCGGTGTAGTGGTCTTTTCTAACTGGACTTATGACTTAGGTTATATGATAATCCTCTACCATTCAAATGGCTACTTCACGATTTACGGCCATAATCAGCACAATACGGTCAATGAACATCAGTATGTCAACCGGGGAGAGATCGTCGGATATCTGGGCAATAGCGGAATCAGTAACGGACCCCACCTGCACTTTGAAATCTGGCGAGAGGGCAAGCCAATAGATCCGCAGAGTATGATCTATTCTTACCGGCGTGCCGACATCTCGGTAAAAAATTATGGGAGGTAGTAATAAGCAAATGACCAAAAAAAAAGAAACTGCGATCAATACGATCATTGGTGAGGATACCCTGATAACCGGCAATATCGTTCTGAAAGGGAACCTTGTCCTGTACGGCAAGGTAATCGGTGACATTACGACCGAGGGATCAATCACGCTTGCTACTACCGCCAGTGTCCAGGGACAGCTTAGCGGTGAGGAGCTGACCATTGGGGGACATGTCGAGGGAAAGGTCCAGACCATAGGGAAAGTAACCCTTGGCGCGCAAGCCACCTTAATCGGCGATATCAAGGCTAACCAAATTGTCATTGAGGATGGTGCTCACTTCGAAGGATCGTGCACCATGAATTCAGATTGAGCACTTTACCACCACTGCCAAAATTTGGTGAAATAGTAAATTTTGCCTATTCATTAATCCTTTATTATCAGATTAGTTTACTGCGATGCTAAAGCGAACCCACAACTGCGGCGAATTAAGAACCGAAAACGGTGGCCAGGTAGTTGTCTTGAATGGCTGGGTCAATCGTTGTCGCAATCTTGGCGGATTGCTGTTTATTGATGTTCGTGACCGTTATGGAATGACCCAGGTTGTCTTCGACCCCGAAACCGATCAAGACCTGTTCGGCAGCGCCCGGAATCTCGGCCTCGAAGATGTCATCGCCGTCAAAGGGTTGGTGCGACCACGCCCTAAGGAAGCACTCAATCCCGAGCTGCCGACCGGAGCGATTGAAGTCCTGGCACAGGAAATCGAGATCCTCAATACTTCAAAAGCCCTGCCGTTTCTGGTCACCGACCGCTCCACCGGTCTGGAAGACCTGCGCCTGAAATATCGCTACTTAGAGCTGCGCACTAAAGAGTTGCAGCAGACAATTTTATTTCGCCATCGAGTCGCCCAGAGTGTCCGGAAATATTATACCAAAAATAATTTCCTCGAAATCGAAACCCCATGTTTAATGAAGAGTACCCCGGAGGGCGCCAGAGACTATCTCGTTCCAAGTCGCATTTACAAAGGACACTTTTACGCCTTACCTCAATCGCCGCAGCAGTACAAGCAGCTGCTGATGATTGCCGGTTTTGACCGTTATTTCCAGCTGGTCAGGTGCTTCCGCGATGAGGACCTGCGCGCCGACCGCCAGCCGGAATTTACTCAGATTGATGTCGAAATGTCCTTCGTTGAAGAGCAGGATGTCATGCAGAGCACCGAGGTGATGCTGCGCCAGGTTTTTAAGGAAATTATTGAAGTGGAATTGGATAATCCATTTCCTTGTCTGACCTACGAAAACGCATTACAGACCTATGGCTCAGATAAACCGGACTTGCGCTTTGGCATGCCTATCCACACTTTCAATGAATTAGCCGCTAAATCTGATTTCAAAGTCTTTCAAACAACCATTACAAATAACGGGACCGTGGCTGGCATTTGCGTAACCGACGGCGCACAACTGTCGCGTAAAAATCTCGATCAGCTGACCGAAAAGGCAATCTCCTGGGGCGCTAAAGGCATGGTTTCCGTCCGAATATCCGACACTGGACTCGAGGGTGGAGTAGCAAAACACCTCAATTCAATTGAAAAAGAATTGATCCGGGAATATAACGCCAAGAGCGGCGATCTTTTGTTGTTTATTGCCGACCGGCCGGAAATCGTGTATCCGGTGCTTGGTAACCTGCGTCTAACAATCGCCTCCCTGCTGAATCTGATCCCTGCTAATGTCTACAAACCACTCTGGGTAACCCGCTTCCCGCTGGTGGAATGGAGTGCCGAGGAACAACGATTCGTCGCAGTGCACCACCCCTTTACCTCAGCCGTGCCGGAAGAACGCCAACTGCTCAAAACCAATCCGGCTCAGGTACACGCCCGGGCTTACGATATCGTCATCAACGGTCAGGAGATCGGCGGCGGCAGCATCCGCAACCACACTCCGGAGATGCAGCACGAAATGTTCGATCTGCTGGGCATCGGGAAAGAGGAAGCTGAAAATAAGTTTGGCTTTTTGATGAATGCCTTAGCTTACGGCGCGCCGCCCCACGGCGGCATTGCCTTAGGATTCGACCGGCTGGTAGCCATTCTTGCCGGTGTTGATAATATCCGGGAGGTAATCGCCTTTCCCAAAACTACCAGTGCGGCTTCGCTGATGGATGGTTGTCCGACGCCGGTAAGCGAAAAGCAACTCAGGGAGCTGGGGTTAAAGCTCTCCAATAAAAAGAAATCTTAATCCCTGATTGATGGGTTTATAGGTATCGTGAAGATTGGTAAGAAAAAAATGATAATCCAGTCTTAAAATATTACTGAACAGCCCAAAATCGTTTTATTCCTCAACCTTTTTGACCAAATCCAGCACTTCACTGGGAGTCTTAGCTGCCAGCAGATTCCGGCGAAAACTCTCCTGCTGACTCAGGCGGGCAATCAGCGCCAAGATTTGAATATAGGTGGTGGTCATTGCCTCTGAAGCAATTAAGAGAAAAAACAGGTTTGAAAAATTACCATCTGCCGCCTGAAACTCAACCCCATCCGGGGCTATTCCCACCGCTAAGACGATCCCGTCCACGGCATTGGTTCGGGCATGCGGGATCGCTAATCCCTTCTCCAGACCGGTACTACCCAATCTCTCCCGGTCCAACAGGGCTTGCAATGCCTTAGCCCGATCGGTGACCTTACCAGTCGCACAGGCGGCATCCAGGAGCTCCTCTATTACCGGTTGCTTATCTAAGCTTAGCAATGGTACGACGATATTTTTGCGTTCTAATAAGGTCGAAAGTTTCATGTCTTGATGCTCCTTATTACTACCAAGTTATTCATCTCAGGACAACTCCTCGTAAATTTGATCTACCAGTTCGGGATTTTTAACAACCAATACCGAGCAACGGGCTTTTCGAAAAATGATCTCGGCTTCATCATGGAAAGTATCCTGCTTGGACAGGACTGGTTCGAGTTCGCCGATTATTAAAAGGTCGGCATTCCAATTCCTGATTTCCTGGATGACGAGCTCGTGCGCATTTCCCTTGAGTAATTCGGTTTCGAGGGATAGTTCTTTGCGTAATGCGAGTTCGGTGATATGCCGCAGATAGCGCCGCCCGTCTTCTTCGAGGTCCCGACCGAAGTCAATTTCCTCGACCTTGACAAATATCCGCGCTTTTTCCAGCTGCCGCAGTAGATTGGTATTGACTACATAAAGAGCTTTCAACTCAGCTCCAGTCACTTTGGCAAGCGCAATGCCGAATTTAGCCGCGTAAATACAGCCTTCCGAGCCATCAATAAAAAGCAGGATTTTAGAGACGAGTCTATCGGACTCCATGGTGCTCTTCCTTTCTCCTTTCAAAACGCTCTTTAATCAGCTTCAAGGTGGCAAAGGTATTCCGCTCACTCTCATCCAAAGAATCCGCGATAAATTTAATTGTTTCCTGGTAATCAGGAATAGCAATTTTTTCCAAGGCATTGACCCGCCGCAGGGTCTTGTGAACCTCCTGCGCTAGCCGGAGGAGTGAAACCCGCAGTTCGGCAAACCGACCCATCTCCTGCAACACGACCATAAATTTAGAGATTGCCTCATCAATCCAGAAAGAGGAATTTCCGGCGCTGAAATACGGTGCCGCATTTCGAATATTGACACTAACTTTCGGAATATTAACGCCCATCACCCGGAGGATGTGAATCTGAATATTGGATTCAATCTGGACTCCTCTGGCAATTGACATAACGGCTGTTTTACCATTGGTTACAATCGCATTTTGGAGAGCCAGGTAAGCTTCACCCAGATGCTGATCAATTCGCGCCTGAGCTTCAACTGCGTCTTTCACCAGTGCCATCAACTGCGTAACCAGTACCTGGCGTTTTTGCTCGAGTAATTCATGACCCTCCCGGGCAAATACCAGATCGCGCTTTAACCGCAATAAATTGCCTTTTGTGGGCACGACTTTAATTTTGTCACCACCTATTCTAAAACAAGGCGCAAATCCGATCTATAAAGACTCCGCCGAACCATGATGGTATTGCTGAGCCTCTTCATCCGTAATCCGGTGCAGTTCATCGCGGGGTAACAGCGAGAGTATCTCCCAACCTAAGTCCAGGGTGTTCTCGATCGAGCGCTCCTCGGTCTCTTTTTGCGCAATAAACCTTGTTTCCAGCTCCGTGCCAAATTTTAAATATACTTGATCCAGTGGGCTAAGCTCCTCCTCACCGATAACCGAGGCTAACATGCGAATATCTTTCACCCGCGCATAAGCTGCAAAAAGCTGACTGGCGAGATGGGCATGATCGCCGCGTGTCAAGCCCTCGCCGATGCCATCCTTCATCAGACGGGAGAGTGAGGGTAAAAGCGCAATCGGCGGGTAAATCCCACGCTGAAAGAGGTCCCGATCAAAAACAATCTGACCTTCGGTGATATAACCGGTCAAATCCGGAATGGGGTGCGAAATGTCGTCATTCGGCATGGACAGGATGGGTACTTGGGTAATCGAGCCCGTCGCATTTTCGACCATCCCGGCACGCTCATAAAGGCTGGCAAGATCGGAGTAAAGGTAGCCTGGATAACTTTTACGCGAAGGAATTTCACCCCGCGCAATAGAAATTTCCCTTAAAGCCTCACAATAGTTGGTCATGTCGGTTAAAACCACAAGCACATGCATATTTTCATGGAAAGCAAGATATTCGGCCATCGTCAGGGCTGACCGCGGTGTAACCAGACGCTCGACGGTAGGCGCATCCGCCAGCGAGAGAAACATAACAACATTTTCCAACACTCCCGAATCCCGTAAATTGTCAATAAAATAGCGGGCAATATCATGCTTAACTCCCATTGCCGCAAATACAACTACAAAATTCACATCTTTGCCTACGATTTTTGCCTGGCGAATAATCTGAGCCGTAACCTGGTTATGCGGCAAACCCGGCCCGGAAAATAACGGCAACTTCTGGCCATTGACCAGAGTATTCATGCCGTCAATAGCCGATATGCCCGTCCGAATATAGATCGTGGGATAAGTACGAGCCGTGGGATTGATGGGGGCGCCATTCACATCCCAGCGCTCTCGGCTGATCGGTTCCGGACCCCCATCTAAGGGACGTCCTAATCCATTAAACACCCGTCCAAGCATATCCCGGCTAACCGAGATCCGCAATGGTTCACCTCGGAAACGGACACTGGTATTACTCAGTGTTAATCCACTTGTCCCCTCAAATACCTGGATGACGGCGGCACCGCGGTCGGCTTCGAGCACCTGCCCAATCCGTTTTTCACCACGGCTACCATTCACCTCCACCAGCTCATTAAAACCGACATTATGGATCTGTTGAACATAGATCAGTGGTCCGACCATCTGTTGCAGACCAATATACTCGCGATACTTTAAAAGTTCTGGATAATTGTCCTTATTCATTAACATCTATTACCAGCCAGGATAATTCACAACTCTTCAAAAAAAATCCGGATGACCAAGGGCTTTCAGTTCCTGGTTCATGCTAACTAAAAGTTGGTCAAGTTTATCTAACTCCTCGTTCGAAACCATATATTTCATGCGCATGATAGCCCCCATGGCTTTGGTCCGCTTGATTTTAAATAAGGTTGTTCCTGCCTTAAGCGCCCCCACTGCCAGCCGATAGAAAGTGATGATAATTCTCAACATCTTGATTTGTTTTAATGCGCACGAGTAGGTATCAATTTCATCATAAGCCGACTGCTGTAGAAAAACACTTTTAAAAAGGGCACATACCTCCATGATAATCCGCTGAGTATCCGGAAGAACATCCACCCCAACCAATTTAACCACCTGCTGGAGTTTCGCCTCCTTCTGTAATAGATCGAGCATCTCCTGGCGCAGGTCGGCCCAGGCCGCATCGGCATTCTCCTGCCACCATGGGGCCACATAGTCAACATACTCCGAAAAAGATTCCAGCCAGGAGATTGCCGGATAGTGCCGCGCATTGGCTAAATCACGGTCTAATGCCAGAAAAACGCGAACGAAGCGCTTAGTATGCTGCGTTACCGGTTCTGAGAAGTCACCGCCAGGTGGCGATACGGCACCCACAACCGTAACCGATCCAGTCTGCCCACCAAGCGTTTCTACCAGTCCGGCTCGCTCATAAAATTCCGCCAGACGAGTCGGTAAATATGCGGGAAATCCTTCCTCAGCGGGTAGCTCCTCCATTCGTCCAGATAACTCTCTTAAAGCCTCCGCCCAGCGGGAGGTGGAATCTGCCATGATGGCGATGTGATAGCCCATATCACGGAAATACTCGGCAATGGTAATTCCGGTATAGATTGAGGCTTCCCGTGCGGCTACCGGCATATTAGAGGTGTTGGCGATTAGTACCGTCCGCTCCATTAGTGGACGACCGGTACGGGGGTCGATCAACTTAGGAAACTCATTTAAAACATCGGTCATTTCGTTGCCCCGTTCACCACAACCGATGTACACCACTATGTCAGCATCTGACCACTTAGCCAGCTGATGCTCGACAATAGTCTTGCCTGTTCCAAATCCCCCGGGAATAGCCACCATGCCGCCTTTGGCTATTGGGAACAGAGTATCTATCACCCGCTGCCCGGTGATCATTGGTCGGTTGGGGGTGAGCCGATTATTGACCGGTCGCGGCTTGCGGACCGGCCAGCGCTGGAGCAGGGTCAGGGTATATTGCTCTCTGCCGTTATTGATAATACATATTTCTTCTTCCACACGATATTCGCCAGGCGGCACAATCTTGACCACTTTCCCGGCAATTCCAGGTGGTACAAGTATTTTCTGGACAACTCGTTCCGTCTCGGGAACATCACCGAGAACCTGACCGGCTCTGACCATCTCACCGGCTTTAACCTGCGGTGTGAACGACCAGCGCTTTTGACGATCAAGAGGCGGAACTCGCACGCCGCGACGAATATACTGCGCCGAAATTTTCTTAATCTCACTAAGTGGTCGCTGGACACCATCGTAAATTGTCCCAATCAAGCCGGGACCTAATTCGACCGAAAGCGGCATCCCACCACCATAGACCCCTGCGTCTGGTGCCAGACCCGTCGTATCTTCATAAACCTGGATTGTCATCAGATTCTCTCGCAGGCTGACAATCTCTCCGATGAGCCGATCATCACCCACTTCGACGAATTCTAACATCTGGGCATGAGTAGTAATTTCTGCCTGGACAACTGGTCCCAATACCCGAGTGACTTTTCCGATTACCTCTGACACTACTTAACCTTGTTGATTATTATCCATAAATCCTTGCATGACTGACCAGCGGTGAGCCTCAAACACCCGCTCAACCCTAGTGGTGAGACAGTTATCAAAACGGAGGCGCTGATCAGCTGAAAAAAGAATCGCGCCGGGATCGGGAATGACCTCATTAGTCATTACCAGCTGGACATGGTTGCCACTCCCCGGATTAATCTCAGTCTCCAGGGATTTTAAGATTTTGGGGGTCAGTAAAACTTGCTCGCGGTTTCCACCAGAAATGAGCACCTTTTCGACATTCAAAGTCCTGACGCCTTCGAAAATCATCAATTTCAGCAGGCTTAGATATTCTGGCGTCTGACGGAGTTTCAGCAACCTTTCCTTAACCTGCTTAAGAATTTCGTCAGTAATTATCGTCATTGCTTGTAACGACAGTCTTTTCAACTCAAGAGCTGCAACTGCTACGACCTTTTTTTGGACAAGTTCAGCCTGAGTCTTAGCGCGCGCCATGAGTTCAGCTTGAATCTGTTCAGCTTCCTTTTTGGCCCGGCGCAGGATCAGCTCTTTCTCGCGCTCGGCAGCTTTCTTAACCGCCTCGATTTCCTTTGCGGATTGCTGGCTGATTCCATCAATAATTGTATCGAGAGATGCCGGTCTATCGGGCATAATTCCTCATTCGATCCTAACCCCAACTGCGGCTCGAACAACATCTTTGATTGAAATCCGTTCACCGACTGTGCCGAGCCGATCGGGAATTTCAACAATCAGCGGGTAGGCTTGATAATAAAAATAATTTCTGACCTCAGGTCTAATCCAGTTTGCCACCCTCTCCGATAGCAAAATAATGCCGATATCTTTATGGATCATCGCCGCATCTAACGCCTGGCGCGTCTCCTGAGTATCGTGCACGACGACTCCCTCCAAGCCGACCAAGCCGAAGCCCAGGACCATATCTTCATCGCCAATTACAAAAAATTTCAAAAGACCTCCAGAAGATCAAAGCTTGCCAAGAATCATGATGGCAATGATCAGACCGTAGATCGCAATTCCCTCGGCCAAGCCGACAAAAATTAGAGCGCTTCCCACCAATTCGGGCTTCTCGCCAATTGTGCCCATGGCGGCGGTACCAATATTACCGACCGCAACAGCTGCACCAATCGAACCTAATCCGACCGCTATCGCAGCGGCGATAAAACCAAATTTTGCTTTCGCCGCAGCTACCTCAGACGGGGTAGTTACTCCAGTCGCTGCCGGAGTCGTACTCGCTTCGATAGCCGGAGTCGTTTCTGCCGATGTCTGAGCTATGGCATTTAACACTAAGAACGACGCCCCAATAACGACTAACATACCAATCGTAATTGCAATTGCCAGGAGCTTCCTGACAAAATTAGAACTTGACATATTTTGCAATCCTCCGCAATATTAATTTCAACTTATTCAATCTAAATATCATTCAATAGTAAGGTCCTCGCTGACCGGTTTATAAATCGAGCGGCTGGGCCGAAAAAAGCGGCTAAAAAACTCGTAAAATTCTAATCGAATGGCTTGAATTGTAACGACCAATCCCTCCAGTAAAATGATCAGTAGATTACCAAATATTAACACCAGTATCGAAGCCAGACCAGCCCACTTGCCACTGAGCATATCCGATAGTGCAAAGATCGCTATAAAAAGACCGGCATGAGCTAATCCAAAAGCGGCAATCCGGATGAAAGAGACGGTATTTGCTAAAAATCCCAGCACCATTTCGAGCATCTCGACCAGCGCGTGCATCAGACTACTCGCAATTTCGCTGCCGCGCAGACGATAATTCTTTTTAATCAAATGAATAATTGGTTCATGGAAAAAAAGAAGCAAGGCACAGGCAGCGGCAATATAAATCACCAGCAAGCCGACCCCTTCGCCGGTTTTTGAAAGCATCATTTTGCTCACCAAAATAATCCCACACCAGTACAGAATGCCGCTGATTAAACCGGCTTTATCAAACAGTGAGCTGATCAAATTACCGCTCCGAATCCCGTTGATCAGATTGATCACAATTGACAGCGATATCAAACCGATCCCATAATAGATGACCACCTTGAATAGTAGCTCAATTGATTGCATCGGCTTGATCCACAGGGTTGGCAGCCAGTCTTCGACGCCAAAGACACTACCAAATAGAAATCCGAAAACGATACTGGCACAACCGGCATATAGCGCCATCCAACCACCCTTACGGAGAGTATCCCGCTTAGTTTTCAAAGCCAGCCAGAGACCGGCTAAAGTTAGAACAAGCCCATGACCGACATCACCAAACATAAGACCAAACATTAACAGGAAACTAATTCCCAAAATTGGCGTCGGATCAATTGTCTGATAGCGTGGCAAGCCATAGCCGGCAGTCAGCATCTCAAAAGGCTTGAAAAAAGCCGGATTGCGCAATTTTACCGGCACCTCTATCTGCCCCTCCTTAACCGACTTCACTGCCTCTGCCGGGGTAATGTTGACAACTGCCCGATCCTGAGTTGCCTCTTTCATTTCCTTGACAAATGCCGGACGCCGACTTTCGGGCAACCAGCCGCTAAAAAGGCAGGTTTGTTCGGTCCGCCGGAAGAAGTGCAACATCCGATCAAATAGCTGCTCATGCCGGACCCGCAGGAATACAGCAGTTAAAAATTCCTGATGTTGATTGATAATGGACTGCAGCCTCTCGTCCGCCCGGCGCAGTTTTTCGGCAGTCTGAGTTAAATTACGTTCTAAAATCTCGAGTGACTCGGCAGCCAGGGTGGCCGATTCTTTTTCCGTTTTAGATGCCCGAAATCCAGCCGCTTCCAAAGCACTGTGGAGGGCATCTACATCCCGCTTCAATACAATTGCCACAATTGACAGCATTCCCTCAACGTTCCCAATTGGCAAAGCAACGTGCAGGATTGAATCGAGCCGTTCCTCAAGGATTGCCAGATTTGTTTCAGGTATTTGACCAGTCTCTATTGCCAGGTAGGAATAACCGCCGGTGACCTGGATCCCTCGACCAATTCCCGGGAAGCGCTCATAACGACCTTTTAGTTCATTCAGTCTCTGTAATTCTCTGGTGTAGTTTTCGCGTTGCTGAATGGCGGACTCGATCTCCGGACTGATCGCTTCCAGTCGCCGGTCAACTTCAGCCCAGTCGAGAGTAAGAGGCTGTACTCCCTGCAGCCGATCGATCAGTTTTAGCGATCTAATCAGGTTTTCAACTTTCTCTCGCCGACTGCGAAACTGGGGTGCTTCCTCCTCGGTATAGGAGCGTGCCAAATCTTTAAGCCAAGGATTAATCTGACCAGCATCGGCAATCTGCAGGTCACCCTGCCGGATAACCGTTTCGGCTACCCGGTCAGCATCCTTTTCAAGAAAGATAGCATTGATCAGTAACATTTTCTCAGGGAAAAACATTGCTATCCTCAGTAGACTAAATTAGCTAATATCTTCGACGGTGGTAGTTGGTAATGCTTGGCATTGATCAGCGACCGGATATTGCGCGTCTCAATCCTGAGCAGGTAATAGTATCCAATAGTTGAGCCGATCGAGAGGGGATATTCCAGAAACAAGCGGTTAGCTTCATAATACAGCGCCTGATTAAGAAACTGTTCCAGCTTTTCCAGGGCGCCGGTCTGGGTCGTGTCAGATGATTCGGTTGCAATTCCCGGTAGGATGCGGTCAAGACCTTCATCCAGCGAACCAGTTATAATCATTTTGCGCAGGGTTGCCTGTGGTAAACGGTAACCATTTGGGATCAGGCTGACTTCCATCGCCGCAATCTGCGCCTGGTAATATTTACGAATCCGGGCGACCCAATCAAGATTTTGCAGATCAATCTCGATCCCAATCATGCGGCGCACAATATGCTGATCAGTTTGATTCAAGCGGGCGGTAATATTCCAGATTTCCCGATAAATACTTTTATCAATTCCAACCTCAACTTCAAAAAGACTCTGATGCCGCTCATAGGCAGCTGCTAAATCCAAAAACGGTTCATAGAAAAAAGCGTCAGACAGGTAACCGGCAAACTTCAGTAAGGTCCTTGCCGTTAACATTTCCTGAACCGGCAAAATAAGCAATCCCGGACTCTCAATAATACCAACGACGTTTTGATCCTGCTTCTGCCAGGCTCGCATTATTGTTTTAACATTTTGGGCATCCACACGAGAAAGGAGTGCCGCCAAAATATCCCGCGCTTGCCCCTTACTCGCATTCATTACTCCCAATACCTGGCGAACCTCTTCCTGAAGCAGGAGGCATTCGAGTGATTCAATCGAGCGTTCGGGAGCCTTTTCAAGTAGCGTTCCTGGCTTCAATCGAGCTAACTGATTGAGAACATCCGCGAGACTGGCAGCCGCGGCAAGTGCCTTATAAGCACCCCCAGATAATAGCGAACTGCGTTTGGTGCGCACCATAGCATTGACATAACCGTAGGTACTAACCGAACTCATGGTGAGGTAAAATCCCCCTTAAGTACAAGCTGCCATAATTTTTCTGCCGCGGTCTTAATTTTTTCCCGATTGCTTTCCAGAACCTGCGCCTGTTGGGCATGTGCCTTCTGAATCGCGGCTTCCTTTTCTTGCTCAGCCTGGGTTTTAGCCATTAAGACAAGCTCCTCAGCCTCGCGCTGAGCCATCAGGTGCGTTTCTTCAATTAATTTTTGAGCCGCGACTTGTGCGGCGGCAGCGTCCTGGCGGGCTTGGGCCTGAGCCGCCTCAAGCGCCTTGCGAGCCCGTTTTTCTTCATCTATAATTTCTTGAAGATAACCTTTAACAACGGGTTCGGATTGCAATCTATTTGTCGTTTTTAAATCCTCCGGTTACAATCTCTGTCTAACAGATCGAAAAATGCGACGTGTAATTTAGGTCTTCTGATGATTAATAATAAAGACAATTTTTACCAAAAATACCAGACCTGATCATCACCAATTTGGTAAATAATCAAACTAACTTTGAAAAAAATATTGATTAGGCAATATTTCCGGCCCTAAAAGATGAAGATTCACTTGTAATTGGATTTAAAATTTTTAAAACTATCTTTGTTTTTCAAAGAGGTTATATGACTACCAAAGAAATTGAGATCAAGGGAACTGATCCTTTACTGGTACTGGGGGTCAACGATGCTTTGATCAAAATCATCGCCGAGCAGTTCCCCTTGAAAATTGTCGCCCGCGGTCAGAAAATAATCCTATCCGGTGAAGATTACATTATCGAACAAGTCAATCGGATTATTGGCGAGATGCTGGTAACCATCAATCGCACAGGCACGCTTGATAAATCCGATTTGGATACCCTGATTCAGCTGGAATTAAGTGGACACAAAAGGGATCTCGAAGTGACTCCTGACACCGTTATTCTCTACAAGAAATCCGGCGTAATTAAACCACGCTCGCCCAACCAGGAGCGCTATTATAAATCCACCATCCATAACGACATCGTCTTTGGAATTGGACCGGCAGGAACGGGAAAAACTTATCTGGCGGTCGCAATTGCGGTTGCCGCCCTGCGCAATCATGAGGTCAAACGGATCATTTTAACCCGCCCCGCCGTTGAAGCGGGCGAGAGCCTCGGATTCTTACCCGGTGACCTGACCGAAAAGATCGAGCCCTATTTGGCGCCGCTCTATGATGCCCTGCACGATATGCTCCCGGCCGATAAACTGAAAGTCTATAGCGAACAGCACATTATTGAAATCCTGCCCTTGGCTTACATGCGCGGGCGAACCCTTAACAATGCCTATGTTATTCTCGACGAAGCCCAGAACACTACCAGAATGCAAATGAAAATGTTCCTGACTCGTCTCGGGATTAATTCCAAGGCAATCGTTACCGGTGACATAACCCAAATTGATATTCCCGATAAAAAGGGGTCGGGGCTGATCGAAGCCCGCGAAATCCTCCGGAATATTGACGGCATTGACTTCATCTATTTCGAATCAACCGACGTAGTCCGCCACCGATTGGTTAAAGAAATTATTAACGCCTATAACGGAGAAAGTAGCCGCAAAGCACCGGAAAAATGAACCAGTTCATATAAGTGCATTAAGTACAATGACGGATCGAAATTTACTGCATTATTTAAGACCTATTTGCACCAGACATTGGTTGCTGACAATTCTAATTGTAGCTTCCTTGGGGGCTCATCAAATACTGGCAAATCAAGGTGTCCAACCGCAGAAGGTCTGGGTCTTCCTGGATGAATCCCAGCTTCCCGCAGCTAAAATGATGCCTTTTCCACTCTCCCCGCGAGCACAAGATCGTTCCCTAACCAAAGGCGGCGATGCTCGGGATAATCTTTCTGCCTCCCAACCAGGACAAGCTGTTGAATCCATTATAGCTCAAAATACCAATAAAATCCATTTCTATTCACGCGCTCTAAGAGCCTACTCAGCCGAGGCAACTCCCGCCCAGATAAAGCAGCTGGAATGTCTGCCAATTGTGCTCAAAGTCCAACTAGTAAAAAGATACCGCCATACTATAGACCCCAACGAACCAGCCGGAGCACTGCGGTTACCCAAAGGGTCCTCTCCGCAAACTCAATCCGGAGCAGCCTATACTCAACTGGCTATACTTAACGTACCGACGGCTCATGATTCCGGCTTTAGCGGCCACGGTGTACGGATTGCCATGATTGATGCTGGCTTTCAGAAAAACCACGAGGTCTTCCAGAAAATAATTAGTGAAAAGCGCTTGATTGCCGAATGGGACTTCATCTTTGACGACAACAATGTTTCCGATGAAATTACAGAAGATACCACTATAGCTGGCACCCAGGGCAATCATGGAACTTCGGTCTGGAGCGTGATTGGTGGATACCAACCCGGTGTTTTAATTGGGGTTGCCTGGGGTGCCGAATACCTGCTTGCCAAGTCCGAGCGAATTGGCTCGGAAAGCATTGTCGAAGAAGATCAATTCGTGGAAGCGGTCGAATGGGCAGAGGCATTGGGTGCCGATATCATCAGTGCCTCGGTAGCCTATCGCGACTTTGACAATCCAGCCGACGATTATCAGCATCGCGACTTAGACGGTCATACCACCAATTCTGCCAAAGCCATCAACTGGGCTTATGAACGTGGGATTGTAACCGTAATCAGCGCCGGTAATGAAGCCAATCGTTTTGCCGATGATGGTGGTCTGTTGACCCCGGCGGATGCCTGGGGCGCCATCGCGGCTGGGGCAGTTGATACCAATCAAAATATTGCCTCATTCAGTTCCTACGGACCGACTGCCGATGGTCGCATCAAACCAGACTTGTGCGCACCGGGCGTCAGCGTCTACACCGCCACGTGTTCGTCCATTAACAGCTATGCCTACCGGAGCGGGACCTCGTTTGCAGCTCCCCTGATTGCCGGGTGTGCCGCTTTACTTGTCGAAAAATTTCCGAATGCCCCACCAATTTATATCGTCAACCGACTTAAACAATATGCCTCTTACGCCGACAATCCGGATCAACGCTATGGCTGGGGTGTTCCCGATGTGGCACTCTCATTGTTTGCTCCAATTGCACCAGCCGCAGAGAACCAGGTTACCGTATTTCCTAATCCCTCAAACGAGGTAACTTTTTTTTATTTCCATTGGAATCATATCATACCGCCGATCGGTAATACCGAGTTGTCAGTTTTCAATATCTTGGGGGAACGGGTTTGGCAACAGCACCTGCAGCCCAAAACCGCCGGGACCACAGAATTACTCTTTTGGGATCACCGCAATAACTCTAACCTCAAGGTATCAACCGGCATCTACTTTGTGACGGTTAAAGACGGCTCAAACTATCTAAAAGGGAGATTTCTGATAACCCACTAAAAATTAACCAGAGAGATTGGCTGCTTTTGACAACCTAATAAGTTATCAATAGTCTAAAACAAAGAGATTTATGAATGGAACCCTTGGAAAAAGAATTAATCGAAAGAATTAAACATGGTGACGAGATGGCTTTTCGACAAATCATGAGCAAATATGGCGAACGCATCATGGGATTAGCCTTTCATTTCACCAAAAATTATCAAGACGCTGAAGACCTGTATCAGGAAACTTTTATCAAAGTGTACAAAAATATTCAAACCTTCCGATTCGAAAGTGAATTCTTCACCTGGGTTTATCGGATTCTGGCTAATCAGGCTTTCAATTATTACCGTAAATCGCACAGAATGACAATCGTTGATCCCGGAGAAGAGGATTATCTCTGGGAGACGATCCCGAACGAGGATTCTGAGGCAGCCGATCAGGTGACCTTGAATAACTCACTGCGAGAGGAAATTGACCGGGCTCTGATGCAGCTCTCTTCCCAGCAACGAGTTGTATTCATCCTCAAACATTACGAGGGCAAGAGGATCAAAGACATCGCCACGATCCTCGATTGCACCGAGGGTACGATCAAGCGTTACCTGTTCCGGGCTACCCACAAACTCCAAACAATCTTGGCTAAAGCATAAAAAGGAGAGGTTCATGAAAAGCCACAAAATATATGAAGAAATGCTGCTGCTTTACTTTCACCATGAATTGAATTCCGGCGATCAGAAGATCATACTCCGTCATCTTGAAACCTGTTCTGCCTGCCACCAGCAACTGGAGTCTCTGGGGACATTAAAAAATTATTTGGCAATCACACCGCGCGTCATACCAACCAAAACCCTGATAGAACGGGTAAACCAGCAAGTCCTGACCAAAGTCTTCCAAACCCAAAAAACTAAAATATTCGATCGGGCACTCGGCTGGCTTGAGAGTCTCCCGGATTCAATCAGCGGCATAATCGCTCAGCCACGCTATCTGCTGGTTACAATTAGCGTAACCTTCCTCATCGGCATATTCGTTGGAAAATTATGGTTGAGCAGCGGGCTGCAGCATGATCCAAATATGCTGGCAAACTTTGTCAATTATCAAGCCTCAATGACTAATGGAGAGAAAGAGATTCTGCAAAAAGCTCTGGCTAACTATCTGATTCAATCCGGAGGAATCGAGGTGGCTGACCTCTTCCAGGGAGAAACAGACAAAGACGGTGACGGCGTCGTTGAAGTCAATCTAAAAATCGAAAGCGATCTCGCCTTAAAGGGTGGCTTGGATGATCCCACCATTTTGAACATGTTGCGCTATTCGGCTCTGCATGATTATGATAAAACCCGCCGATTAAGGGCTCTCAGGCTGCTGGCGCAAACTCCTCAAACTCAGGAAAACGAATCCATCATGATTGCCATTCTCCTCAACAGCAGCGACCAGGAATTGCGGGTCAGGGCAATCGAATATCTCATCCATTATGAAATCAACAGCCAGATCATGGATACCTACAAAACCCTTGCACTACGAGACAGCAGTGATACCATCCGCAATATCGCTCTCGAACAATTGCACCAGAATGCGGACAATTCGGTCATCCCGATCCTGGCCCTGATCGCCTCAACTGATAAAAACGACGAAATCCGCAACAATGCCCAAAAGTATCTGAACCAAATTACTCGGAGTAATCGCCATGAAACTAAATAACTTACTACTAATTTTCATCCTGATTGCCGCGGTTGATGCCACCGCCCAACAATTCGAATATGACGGCAAATATTATCGGGGAGAAATTAAGAAAAAATATGAGATTCCTGAAAACGGGTTGCTAAACATGAAAAATATCAATGGTGACGTCAAAATAGTCGGCGAGACCCGCAATAATATTTTGGTCACCGAACGCTACCGGATTAGTGCTTACTCTGATGCCAGCGCGCAAAGTATCTTCAACGACTCTCACACAAAGTATATCTTCAAGGGCAAAACCCTGATAATCGAAGGGGCCAGTGGATCCCGTCGTTATCAGAGCAATTTTCTGATCCAGATTCCGGCTAAATTCAACTTAGATGTCCAAGCCAGCGGGGGTGATCTCGTCGCCGAAACCGTCAGCGGACAAATTAACTTAAGGACTTCCGGCGGCGATATTGATATTGTAGACCTAAACGGAAAAATTGACATTTATACTTCCGGCGGAGATTTGACTATCCGCCAATGCCGCAAAGACCTCAATGCTACCACTTCCGGCGGCAATATTTGTATTAATAAGTTCAGCGGTCAACTCCAAGCCAAAACCTCCGGCGGAGACATCAACATCGAAAATCTGGATGGCAACGGGGAAATCAAGACCTCCGGCGGCGATATTTACCTGACCAAGATCAAAGGCGACCGTTTTAACGCCACCACCTCGGGAGGAGATATCGGTGCAGACTATATTGATACACAATTAGAATTGAGCACCTCGGGAGGTGACATTAATATCGGCCAAGCTCGCGCCAACGCCTGGCTCCATACCTCCGGTGGCGATATCCAGATTGATGAAGTCAGCGGGAATCTTGAGGCAAACACTTCCGGCGGCGATATCAGTGTAAAGTATGTAAAAGGCGCCGCGATACTCCATACTTCCGGGGGTGATATCGAACTCGAAAGAGCCTTGAACAATGTCAAGGCAACCACCTCGGGTGGGGATATCAATCTATCATATGTAACCGGATCGGTC
>Ga0209610_1000414_pt1 | contig 22311 bp, 23 predicted proteins | sample LakKivw275mmetaG_FD_184137 | JGI IMG/M metagenome (GOLD analysis project Ga0209610, IMG submission 184137) | Anoxic lake water microbial communities from Lake Kivu, Rwanda to study Microbial Dark Matter (Phase II) - Lake Kivu water 275m metaG... | ecosystem: Environmental > Aquatic > Freshwater...
TTGCGGTCTACTGGTCGACGCTGAGCTATTTTATTGACCTGGTGTATCACCCGCAGACAAGGTGGCTGGATTCTCTGAAGGATATGTATCATGCGGTTGCGGATTCAGGATTCGTCTACAGGTATATAGGGCCGCCGCAGATTGAAAAAGGGGCGCTGAAGGATATCAAGGTGCTCATGCTTCCCTACACGCAGGCAATGACTGATGGCGAAGTGCAGGCAATCCGCACATTTGTCAGGGATGGCGGATTCCTTGTGGCGGATTTCCCTCCTGCCGTTTTTGACGGCAACGGCACGAAACTCGCGACCAGTCAGCTTGCCGATGTATTCGGGGATTTCAAGGAGATGGAGGTCAAGAATTTTGGCAAGGGGCATGCCATTATCATTGGTGCTTCGTTGAAAGGATATACCGGACGCCGCGGGACGGGGGATGCCGGTGACCGCCGCGGATTGACACGGATGATTGAGCAATATGCGGGAACACGTCCATGGTGCCGGGTGGAGGATAAGAATGGACTTGACCGGGGTGATACTGAAATCACTCTGTTCAGGAATGGGGATACGTATATCCTGGGGTTGCTCCGTGACCCGGGTATTCGGTCGGAAATTGCCGGCGCCGGCGGCCAGTGGACCGTTCAACGTGGAGCCAGCTCAGGTGGAGGGCTGGAATCTTCAGAGACCAGTGTCCTTCTACCGCAGAGCTATCATATCTATGACGTAAGACGGCATGATTACCTTGGATTTGCCGACCAGTTTAAGACAGGTCTTGTGAAAGCCCGTGCCAAGGTTTTTGCGTTCCTGCCATGCAAAATTGCAGGTCTGAACCTTTCACTATCTTCCGAAAGGATGAAACAGGGGGATGTGCTCAAAATCAGGGTTCAGGTAAAACCAGCTGAGGCAAAGAACTGCGGTCTCGGGGTAAGGCTTACCATAACAGGTCCTGACGGCGAGGAAGTTGAAGAATATGGCCGTACCCTGGTGATAAAGGGCGGACAGATTGAGACAGCCATTGCCCTTGCTCTGGACGAACCTGAAGGTGCATACGAAGTAAAGGCAACCGAGGTTGTTTCGGGATTACAGGGCCAGGTGAAATATACCGTTACGAAGAGGTAGAGAAGCTATATGACTCTGTTCGCCTCTTCTGAGCGTTTATCCGGTTTATTTTATTGCCTCTCTATGTACTGGCAGTATTCTTTCACGGTCATCATCATATAACTGTCGTTTTTAAGAAGACCTACCAGTCTGTCCAGTTGTTCAACTGCGTATGTGCCGGTTCCCTTGTACAGGAATTCCTTGAGATGAAAAGCACCTTCGTCCAGTTCCAGTACCGGAGGAATTTCAATCATCTCCCAGGGATGTATTGCAAATGAAAAAACAGGTTCCCTGACATGGGACATCGGGCCGTTAAGCATCCTGTCCATCTTGAACTTAACTTCTTCCGCACCTGCGATCCGTAAGACTGAGAAGATATCCCTGTCGCGCAACAGGGGGTCGCGTGATTCAACAGTCAGGTCAGCAAATACCGGGATTTCAAGCACAGGCAAATCCCCTTTTTTTGTCCAGTCTGATGATGAAGGATGATAGGGTTCAAGTTGTTCCCCGAAGTAGTAGAGCGGATAGGATGAATCACTCTGGTAATGAAGGTCAACCAGGGCTGTAAGCAGTTCCGTGCTTGACTGATACCTGGGGGAACGAAAGGAAACAGGCCTATGCCCGCTCAAATCCTCAAGAACCTTTGTTGCCTTTAGAATCCTTCCCGTTATTTCGTCGGGGAAGATGGGAAGCCCGCCCACTGCTTCAAAAGCCCCTTTGCCAAAACTCTCGTGCTGGTAACCGTGACAACCAACTTCAAAGTCTGCATCCGTCACTTTCATGACAGCTTCAGGGACGGCAATTGCGGCCATGGCAGTGAAAAAGAACGTGGCTCTGGCCTGGTGGTGTTGCAATATATTGATGATTGCAGGAGTGGCTTCTGAAACACCGCGGAAGGTAGTTGTGTAACTTCCGACATCCGATTCCATATCAAACCCGAAAAGGACTATTTTTTTTCTTTTCATAGTATCTCCAATATCTCTTGTGTGTTACAATTAAAAATACCACAGGGCATTGCAGTACGGGATAAGGCTCTATCTGTATCTGAATGAACCGAGATACGTCCCTGCTTCATTTTTTGAAAGATACCCGCAGGCGCGTGGACGTCATGCTTTCCAGAAGGGCTATTACGGAATGTGCACTTCTGATAAGGATGTAAGAGACTGGCTTTCTGAAAGCATGTATTTCTTATTTTCGCGCGTTCCTGAACTTGGTGGCGTGATACTTATTACGGCTTCAGAGTATGAAACCAATTGCTATTCCCATATCCCCACGTATGATTTCCAGGCGGAAGGACTGGCTGTGGGGGATGACAGGTATTTTGGATTGAAACACGAAGATACAATGTGTCCGCGGTGCGCAGAAAGAGGTCCGGGACAGGTTCTTTCCGACATGGCAAATATAGCTGATTCGGCCAGACGCGATGCGGGTTCAAAGGCCGACGTTGTTCAGTGGTTGTGGGGGTGGGACTATATTATGCCTCCTGTCAATGTCAGGAAAACTATTAAAAAACTGCCCCCTGACGTGAAAATCATGGTGGACTGGCAGAAGAGGACGCAATTCAATCTTTTCGGACGGCCCGGGATGGTGGATGAATATACAATGGCCTATACCGAACCTTCAGATTACGCCGCGGAGATAGTATCGACCTGCAGGAGTTTGAACAGGAAATTACTTGCAAAATGCGCCATTGTTACGACTGCCGAGATGAATGCACTTCCTTATCTGCCGGCGCTGGATAATGTTGAAAAACTGGTAAGAAAGCTTCGTAGATGCGGTGTGGAAGGACTACTGGGATGCTGGGTATTCGGCTCGTATCCGGCACGGAACATGGAATTGCTCACGGTCTCCATTGAAGACCTGTCAAAAAAATATTACGGCAGAGGATACAGACATGCTCTGTCCGCATGGCAATCGTTCTCCAGGGGGATGAAATTCTTTCCCACCGTACAGTCGGTTCTGTACTACAGCGCACTCAGCTGCGCACCGGGTATGAAGTTGAACATGAAGCCAGAACCGTGGCGTTCAGGAATGAACCTCATGCCGCCAGAGGATATGGAGAAAGTTTCGGGGACACTGGGGGCCGAAGTGATGATAAGGAGTTTCCGGAAGACAGCCGGATATTTTTCCAACGGACTGAAATCTCTAAAGACGGCGATTGGCATGGCTCCTGGGAAATACAGCGATGAAAACATGAGGGATTACGGAATATCCAGGGCCTGTATGATTCATCTGAAGTCAGTGGCAAACTATTCCGAATTCATTCTCCTGAGAAATAAGCTGCTGGCGCACCCCGGTGATGTCAATCTGCGAAAGTCTCTGGTGAAGATACTGAAAGATGAGGAGAAGAACAGTCGCGCCATGCTTGTTCTCATGCTGAAGGATTCGCGCATTGGATATGAGGGCACCACTGGATATTTCTACACGGCCGGAGAAATTGTGGAAAAGATAGAGATGATTAAGGAAGTACTCAAGGAGGTCAGAAAACATACACAGGAGGCAACATGTATATAAAAATACCGAAAGCCGAGTATGAAGAAAGAAGCAGGCGGGTACTGAAGCTGATGGAGGAAAAAGACCTGGACGGTCTGGTTGTATATTTCAACGAGTATTACAGGGAGAACGGACGATATCTTTCAAATTACTGGCCGCAGGTGGAATCCGGGGCCGTAATCATGGTGCGTTCGGGCAGGAAGATACTTGCTGGCGGACCTGAAGGGCAACCCTATGCAAGGGAGATGTCCGTAATTCCGGACATAAGAAATGTTCCGGAATTCATGGTTGAGGGTGAAGAGTATCCGGGTGCCAGGATAGAGACCTTGAAGGAAATCTTCAACGAGATTTCAGGGGGCAGGTTCAGAAATGTTGGAATTGTCGGCTATACAGAAATGCCAGTATCAGTATATCATTGTATGGAAAAAGACCTGTTGGGGAAAAAGATAGTCAATGTCACGCGGGATTTTGAGAAACTGCGGCATGTGAAAAGTCCTCTAGAGCTTGAATTACTTGCTGAATGTGCACGCATAGCGGATAAAGGCATGGCAGCGCTGCTCGGTGCCATAGAGGCGGGGCAGCCGGAATATATTGCTGCGGCGGCCGCGGACTGCGCTATCAGGAATGCGGGTGCTGAGGGTTACGGCTGGTCTACAATGCTGATGGCTGGTGAGAGGGCGGCTTCAGTGCTCGGCAGGGCCACGGACAGGCTTTTTCGGAAAGGAGAACTTGTTATGTGCAGCGTGAGTCCCCTGTACCAGGGCTATGCCGGCGCATTAGGACGGATGGCGGTGGTTGGCGGCAGGTTCTCGGCAGAGCAGAAGGAGGCGATGGATGTGATGCTGGGGGCTTACGAGCGGGCAATAGACAAACTCGGACCGGGAGTCAGGGGGAAAGACGTGGACCTGGCGGCGCGTAATTATCTGAAAAAATACGGTTTCGGAAAGTACATGCTTTACGGCGGTGCACATTCTATCGGACTCAGGGAATTTGAACAGCCGTTTTTCGGCCCGAACTCAGAGTATGCAATTCAGCCGGGCATGGTTGTGGCCATAGATATTCATGCCTACGGGCACCCGGAGTTCCCCGGTCTCAGACTGGAAGAAGTCTTTGCTGTCACCGAAGACGGAAAACGCCAGTTATCCAGCTGTCCCAGATTATCATAAATCAGAAACCCGTAACATGTATGCAACAATAACAGAAGATGGCGCGGCGATTCTGCCGAGCATGCTGCCGGAAGGCGCTACTTAAAGACCTCCTTCAGAAGTTCTGTCACACGGGCAGCGGGATTCCTGCGGATATTGCGCTCTTCGTCTGCCAGAACGTGGAAGAGCCCGTCAAGCGCTTTTGTTGCAACATACCTGTTGACATCAAGAAGAGGGAGTTTGTCCGCGAAGGGAATTTTCTGGCAGGCCCGAACGACTGCCTTGTATTTTGCCGTCACACTGTAGTTGGCAAGTTCCCTGTCCACAATCGGGGTGAACGTAACCAGCAGCGCATCGTATGTTTTCAGCCTGAAGAAATCGGTTATTGCAGTATCGCCGCCTGCAAGTAGCTTCCGCACATCTTCAAAGGTTATGTTATTTACTGCGCCCAGGAAAATACTTCTGGCATAGGGCGCGGCTTTTTCCGCCGCCCTGTTCATGCTCAACACGAATGAATCCACGTAGTTGCCGGCGCCGAGCAGACGCAGGGGCTTTTCAATTCCGGCAATATTTTCAGGCAGCAAAATCTTGATTGCCTTATTTGCAAAATAACCGTCAATCCTGCCTGTCAGTTTCACGGTATTTTCAGTGCCTATAGAAAGCGCCTCCTTGAAGCCGGCGATTATTCTGTCTTCGGACAGCGATGTCCTAGGCGTCAATCCGAGGCGTTTCAGCAGACTGTCAATGAAACCCGCCTCAGCCCGCGAGGCGGCGCAGGTCAGCAAAATTGCCAGGATAACCATCTTCAGACGACGGGACATCAAATCCTTCCTCCGTGATGATAGCGACTGTTCTTCAAAATGGACATCCTCCTTTTTTTATTATAACATCTCTATATGAAGGCGTACAGAATTCCTGGAATGAGGCGCAGAGGGAGGATTTATGGATGAAATATTGATAGGTAAAGGCGAGAAGAAGGTCAATCTGCTTGCGAGATATGGAAATCGTCATGGTTTGATTGCGGGTGCCACGGGTACCGGGAAGACTGTTTCTTTGATGGTCCTTGCTGAAGGATTTTCGCGGCTGGGCGTACCGGTATTCATGACCGATGTGAAAGGAGACGTTGCAGGGCTTTCCATGGCAGGCGCTCCCAATGAAAAGATACAACAACGGGTTGCCCAGATCGGCATAGAAGACTATGTGAACGAGGGAAATCCCGTATTGTTCTGGGACATATACGGCAGGGCCGGCCATCCGGTACGCACGACCATCAGCGAGATTGGACCTGTCCTGCTCGGCCGGATACTGGAACTCAATGACATCCAGGTTGGAACGCTGGAGATATCTTTCAAACTGGCGGATGACCAGGGATTACTGTTGCTTGATATGGACGATCTGCGTTCGCTCCTTAATTTCATCGCGGATAACCGCGAGGAGGTTTCAAAGGAATACGGTCTTGTAAGCACGCAATCAATTGCGGCAATTCAGCGGGCCCTGCTGACGCTGGAAAGAGAGGGAGGAACATCCTTTTTCGGAGAGCCGGCACTTGAGCTCAATGACATGCTTCGTACCGACCTCAGCGGACGCGGTATTATCAATATCGTGGCGGCTGACCAGCTTATATTGAAACCGAGGTTATATTCAAGTTTCATTCTGTGGCTGCTGTCAGAGTTGTTTCAGAACCTTCCCGAGGTGGGCGATCCTGAAAGGCCCAGGCAGGTTTTCTTCTTTGATGAGGCACACCTGCTGTTTGATGATGCGCCGCCCATGCTGCGCCAGCGTGTTGAACAGGTGGTACGGCTCATCCGCTCAAAGGGAGTAGGCGTCTATTTCTGCTCACAGTTCCCTGATGATGTTCCCAACGAGATACTGGGTCAGCTTGGAAACCGTATCCAGCACGCACTCCGTGCCTATACGCCGCGCGACCTGAAGGCGGTGAAGACCGCAGCGGAAACCTTTGTGGCAAATCCAAAGATTGACGTGGCCGAAGTCATATCACAGCTTGGCGTCGGGGAGGCGCTTGTATCCACCCTGCAGGATAAGGGTATTCCCATGCCGGTTGAACGTGCTATCATATGCCCCCCGCGCTGCAGGATGGGAGCGATCACTCCGGAAGAGCGCAATTCAGTGCGCGCGAGGAGTCCAATAAGCGGTAAATACGATACGACATTGAACAGGGACTCAGCCTATGAAATTCTCAGCCGACGGGCAGCGGAAAAGCAACTTCCCGGACAGATGGTGCCCCAGGGAGAAACTGAAAAACCGGCAGGGCGCGGGATGGTGGGCGATTTACTGTGGGGCACGAAACGGCGACAGGGGATGGTTGAAGCACTTGCAAAACAGACCGCCCGTACGGTGGGTAGTGAGATAGGACGAAAGATTGTCAGGGGAATACTGGGCGGCATGCTGGGCGGAACGAACCGCCGCTGAATTGGCTTTTCAGTCCCGGCCGTTCATAAGCATGCCAAGAACCTTCCTTATCGCCGTGCAATGGTCTCCGTCCCAGTAAACCTTTTTGCAGCAGGGGCATTGCCTGAACCTGTCCTTGTGGAGGTGCACATACTCGGGTACAAGACCGATCACTTCTGCTTTTTTCCTTGTTTCCAGCGGAAGGTTGCACAGCGAACACAGCGTGAAAAACTTTCCCGGGTCAGGTTTCAGGAGAAGTTTGCGCTTTATCTCCGCAAGTTGAGCGGCAGTGCCCGTGCTTCCAACGAAAATTGAAATGTCGGTATTCTCCCTGAACAGCCTCCTGTCGCAGGTCAGAAGAACTCTCCCTTCTCCGCGTGCTGCCCGCAGCAGTTCAGTCTTCATGTGCGTGTTGAAATAGAGTGTGTCAAATCCCATGAGTCTGAGCCATCTTGCGACGTTACCAAGCATGCCGTCCACAACAAAGGTCATAATGCATCACCTTCCCGGAAATCCGCGATAGAGACCGGCAGAATGTGCCATTTGCATGACCTCTTCCAGTTCATTTTCTGTTGGCCTTCTGTTGATCTCACGGTATCTGCCAGCCTTTCCGCAGGGTCTGTATTGCCCCATTATGTTCACATAACTGTTCTTCGAAATGCCCGCAATGAATTTTAGAACCTTTTCCGAACCAGCCAGTCTATTGGGCAGAACAAGATGTCTGAACAAAATTCCTTTTCGGGCTATGCCTTCCGGATCGATTTGCAGGTCGCCGACCTGCCGGTACATTTCAATCACGGATTCAGTGCACCTTTCAAAATAATCAGGTGCAGAGGAATACTTCTTTGCAGGTTCCGCATCGCCGTACTTGATGTCAGGCATGTAGATATCCACTATTCCGTCAAGTAATCTTATTACCTGCACGTTTTCGTATCCTCCGCAGTTCCAGATGACAGGTATGCTTAATCCTTCCTCAATCGCATAACGCAGGGATTCTATTATCTGCGGGGTGAAGTGCGACGGGGTGACAAAATTTATGTTGTGACATCCCGCTCTCTGCAATTCCAGAATTACGCGGGAAAGTGCATGGGGTGTCATCTGGCTGCCGGTACCAAGGTGGCTTATCTCGTAGTTCTGACAGTACAGGCAGAGCAGGTTGCAACCGGCCAGGAAAATGGTACCTGAACCGTGCCTGCCCACCAGTTCAGACTCCTCCCCGAAGTGTGCCCCATAACTTGAGACCATCATCTGGGCTCCGGACCTGCACACACCTTTTCCCCCCGCGTTTCTATCAACTCTGCACTTTCTTGCGCAGAGTTCACACGCCTTAAGTATTTCATAAAGGCGTTCAATGCGTCTGTCTATCAATTGTGTCCTGTCCAGCATTTGATTTCCGGGAGTCAAAATAATCGTCAACAATGCTTCTCTTTATTTTTGCAAGGACAAAATCCGGCAAAAAGTTGGGGGTGAGATTACCCTCCAGGGCAAGGAGGGTGGAGGTGGTTATCATGGCATATTTTTTCAAAAGAAGGTCTGCAGCCGTGTCTGGCGGGATACCCTTATCAATGAATCTATTTATATCCCTGCCGACATTTATGCTTTCTTCTTCAAATGAATAACCGAGCTGGTGTTTTTCAAATCTGTAAAGCGACTCAAGGTGTTCCTGCGTTATCCCGAAACTCCCGCATCTTTTTTTCCTCTTTATGAGAAAATCAATGTCCCATAGGCTCTCCTCGTAGAATGAAACGGTAATCTCGTGATAGATATGCCTCTTCATATCATCAATCTTCCAGTTCCTTTTTTCTATTTCCAGAAGCAGCGCATTACGAATCTGCTGCAAAATTATTTGCTTCTTTGCGATAAGCAGTGTTTTTGATTTGATGAGATAAAGAAGAAAAATTTCTTCAAACCTATCCCTGGTATTCATTTGAGACACCTGGAATCAGAATCCTATAAAACGGGATTCCATTTCCCTTGAAAGGATATACAGTTTCACGTCTCTTTTGCTCGCCATTACTGTTATCGTGAAATCCAGTATTGCCCTGACGCTCTTCCTTTCCCATACGACCGTATGCGTGCTTCCTGTTTTTATTGTAACCGTAGGGCTTCCGAGCCATAAGATAAGCGCTTTCTCCAGTTCATCACGGTTGGTATTGCCGAGGGATTCCACCACGGCCCCGTAGAACCTGTCCTTCCAGAAAAGATATATTATCTCGTCGGCCACAGCATAACCTATCCTCGGGCTGTCCTTTTCATTCACATACGCGTTGCCTTTCCACTCCTTGAGGAAGTAGAAGATATACTGTCTGGCGGACTTTTCAAAAATATCGGGGTACTCGGAAAAATCAAGGGAACCGATACTTTTCATATTTTGCGTGTCGGATATCTTCTGTCCCCATGATATACCCCTGAAGCCCTGCGGATCCGGAGTTATGATCTCCTCCGCACTCGTCCTGTCCTGCGGGAGGCATGGAATGGATGACAGCAGGAAAAACGTAACAGCTATGAATACCGTCTTTTTCATTTTTCTACCCCCTTTATAAATTGTTTTTCATCCCTGTGGTAAAATAAGCGAGCGGGCAGAAAAATATTAGCATAAAACAGTAAAGGCATGCAATGAGAACAGGCGCGCATATATGGATAGGAGAGGGGCTTGAACAGGCAGTTGAGGTTGCGAAAGAGCTGGGCTGTGACTGTTTTCAGATTTTCCTTCAGAACCCGAGGTCATGGAAGAGGAGAAAGCGCTCCGACGAGGAACTGCGCGGATTCAGGGAAAGCGTAATAAGGAATAACATCATGCCCGTTGTGGTTCACATGCCGTATCTTCTCAATCTTGCCTCGCCCGACAGAAGAATTTCGGCCATGTCCCGGGCACTTTTTGAGAAGGAGATGGATGAAGCGCAAAGCATCGGAGCCGATTACTATGTCCTGCACCCCGGAAGTCATATGGGGACGGGGCTGGACGCGGGAGTAAAAAATCTTGCAGAAAACCTGAAGTCTTTTGTGGGGATTTCTCCCGGGATACTGCTTGAAAATACAGCCGGCCAGGGAAATACCATAGGAGGAAGGTGGGAAGATTTCGCATACCTATTTGAAAGGTTTGGCGGGGATGTTGGGATCTGTCTTGATACCGCCCATGCATTTGAGGCCGGGTATGACATAAGGAAAAAAGAGGGTCTTTACGATATGCTTGATACAATTGACAGAAAACTCGGTTCGTCCCGTATCCTGGTCGTGCATGCAAATGATTCCGCATCAAAACTCGGCTCCAGACTGGACAGGCACCAGCATATATCAAGGGGATATCTCGGAAAAACCGCATTTGATTTACTCGTAAGAGACGAATACTGCGGCAACCTTCCCTTTATCATAGAAACACCCAAGTCGGATGCGAATGCCGATAGAAGAAACCTGAGGATCTTGAAAGAAATCGGGGAGAAATATGGCAAGATATGACCAGCTTCTTACCCCGGTACTTCCTCCAGAAGGACCTGGAACGGGAGCGTCAGGGTATCCTGCCAGAGGGGAGAGTTATAAAAAACATGCAAATCAGTATCTTCCGTATCTCCTTGCCGCATGATACAGGGTGATAACGTTTTCAACGGGGGTATTGTCCTGGATTGAATGAGTGGGCGCCATGCAATAGCCGCCGGGCATCATGATCTCGAGGGTTGACCGCAGATTATCAATAACATCCTGTTCTGTACCGTAAGCCAGGGGTCCTGCCGTTGATATGCAGCCGTGAAATGCCAGCCTGTCTCCGAAGCGCTTCTTTAAGTACGAAGGGCTCATGTCCTTTGCCTCGGGTTGCAGGGTGTCCATGACGTTTACGCCCATCTCTATGTAATCTTCATATGCCCAGCTGCTTGAGCCGCATGTGTGCATCATGACAGGCAGGTTGCAGGACTTTGCAAGCTCTATGAATTTCTTGTGGCGCGGCTTGATGTGTTTCTTGAATATGTGCGTGCCTATGAGGGGAGAATTCTGTGAACCGAGGTCTTCCCCTATCCAGAGAAAATCAATCATCCCGTATGCCTTTTCAAGGGCCCTGCGCGTCACTTCGTACTGTATGGACATGAATCTGTCAATAAGAAGAAGGCCTGCGGGGTCATCGGTTGCCAGGTCCACGAATACCTGTTCCATGCCCCTGAAGAATCCCGCCGTGTTCATAATGCAGGCAAGCCCCGCTCCACCCAGGTAAACGGCATGCGGGCTATGGCGCTTGCAGTTCTCGACAACGATGTCGTAGTCGTAGTTATCCGGCGAGGGCATCGGCCATTCGGCAACACGCTGCTCATCCGCATCCCTGAGCGGAAAATCGCAGTAGTCCCAGTATCCGCCGTCATGATGTTCCACCCATCGAGTCCGGATTCCGTATTCCGGGTCAACCTGTCTCCCGGGCACTTCCTTATGAAGGCGAATTCCATTATAGACAGGAAATACTCCGCGGAAATCAACTCCGAGATTCCTCAATAATCCTTCCATGTCATCCGGATTGAGTTTGAAATAGTCGGTCAGACGTTCCTTGATTTTCTCGTTGACCCCCGCAAATCCGATTGGTACGCGGTCAGGCTGGCTGCGGGCAAAAGCTGTAAGTACCCTTTCCCCGGAATCCATCTTTATATTTTACACTATCTGATGTAAACTAGATAATAAACTATTTTCCACATGCAAAGTTAATAAATCGCATTCCTGATGATGAGGGAAGTGTGAAACGGATATGGCAAAACCGAATATTGTTGTTAGCAGGTGCTTTGTTGAGGCTGTCAGGTATAACGGTGCAAGGATATCGAGCGCTTTCGTGGATAAACTGCGAGACTTTGCAAATTTTATAACAGTATGTCCCGAAGTGGATATCGGACTCGGCGCTCCGCGTCTGCCAGTCAGGCTGGTGCAATTGCAGGACAGGCTTCACATGTTGCAACAACGGACGGAGAGGGACATAACGGACAGGATATGTGTGCTTGCCAAAAGAAACGAAATTTTCAAAAAGATATTCTCGAAAAGACAGCTGTGCAATCTGGGAAAACTGGGGGAAGTTGAATTCTGGGACAGCGGGTCTGACGTGAAAAGATTCCTGACAGGAGCTAACATAATCATAACGAGCTGGGGGTCACCCAGGGTTGAAGAATCCGTCCTTGAAACTTCGCAGGAGTTGAGGTTCATTTTTCATGCCGCAGGCAGCATAAAATCAGTTGTGGATTCGGGATTGATGAAAAAAGGAGTGAGGGTGAGTTCCGCATCAAACGTGCTGGGAAGAAATGTTGCCGTAACCACGTTCGGACTCATACTCGTCGCGGTAAAGAAGATACCGTGGTGGAATGAGTTTGTAAAAGCAGGAAAGGGATGGAGAGATAATGAAACGCTCTTGCGAAATACCGAGGAAATAAGCGAGGTCAATACGGGAGTTATAAGCATGTCAATCGTAGGGAAGAACCTTGTCTCCCTGCTGAAGAACGTCACAGACAGGATTTTTGTTTATGACCCCTTCTGGAATAAGGAAGATATATCCAAACTGGGTGGGAATAAAGTTGAAAGTCTGAATGAAATAGCCGAAAAGTGTGAGGTCATAGCCCTGTGTGCGCCGCTGCTGAAGTCCACGGAGGGTATGCTTGACAGGGAATTTTTCAGGAAAATGAAGGACGGTGCCGTTTTCATTAATACTTCAAGGGGAGCCATACTTGACGAAAACGCGCTGACAGAGGAGCTCAGAAAGGAAAGGATTTTCGCCTGCCTTGACGTGACAAACCCCGAACCTCCGGTTCCTGACAGTCCTTTGAGAAATTTGAAAAATGTTCTTTTATCACCCCATATTGCCGGGGGTGTAAATTCGGGTCTCGGGGATATAGGCAGGTTCTGCATTGAGGAGATAGAAAGATTCCTGAAAGACGAGGTTCTTCTGAACGAAATTACCGTTGAAAAACTTGATATTACCGCATGAACGAGGAGAAAAATGGGATACTTTTCAAAAATTGAAGCAGCGTGGGATACATATAAACAATGGATGGACCTGCTCAAGGAACGCGGGGGCAGCGCTGATAGGTATTCGGATAATACACTGGCGGCAATTGAGAAGTGGACCGCAGGGATAGTGAAGGAACTCAAGGGAGCATCTTTTTCAAAAAAAGAACCGGACAGTTTGGGCAAGATCAGGAAAAGAAGGCCTAACGGCCCGAGACGGCTGACCGATAGAATTGATTTCTCCCTTCTGGAAGATAGATTAAAGGGAGCCTGGATTGGAAGATGTGCCGGCTGCATCCTTGGGATACCGGTTGAAGGGATGGCTAAGGAGGCAATAAAGAATGCGTGCAGGAATTCAGGGGTTGGATACCCGGTTTCGGATTACTGGAAGATGGACCCGCAGAATTCTGCTTCCCCTCTCACTCTGCACTATAATAAAACACCGAGGAAGGATTTCCTGAGAAAAAACCTCAGATACGTCGGAGCAGATGATGACCTCGCATACACGATACTGGGTCTTTTAATACTGGAAGAATGCGGAGTTGAGTTTACCACTGCCGACGTTGCAGGGATGTGGCTCAAATACCTGCCGTTTGCATGCACTGCGGAACATGTTGCTCTTGAAAATCTGAAAAAGGGTATACCTTCTTTGAAAGCCGGTGAGTTGGGCAATCCATTCCAGGACTGGATAGGTGCTGATATAAGAAGCGACCCATGGGGATACGCGGCGGCTGGCTGGCCGGAAAAGGCCGCGGAATTCGCCTGGCGCGATGCATATCTGAGCCACCGTTCAGCCGGATTATACGGAGCGATGTTTTTCAGCGCCACCATTGCAGCGGCTTTTGCCGTCAAAAAGCCCGTTGATGCGATTGAGATTGGATTGACGGAAATTCCCCGGAACTGCCGCCTTGCGAAAACTGTGAGGATGACCCTTGAATGGTGCGAAAAAGACAGGGATTGGGAGACCACGGTTGACAGGATACTGGCTCGCTTCAAGGGTATGTCGGTTGTACATACATTGAATAATGCGGCATTAACCGTTGCGGGGATATTCTATGGCAGAGGGGATTTTGAACGAACGATTTGCCTGACTGTGATGGGAGGTCTGGACACTGATTGCACGGGTGCCACCGCGGGTTCCATCTCGGGAGCGATTCTGGGCATAAACAAAATACCCCCAAAATGGAAGAGTCCTCTGGGGAATAGGGTTGAAACATATCTTAACGGTAAAACTGTATTTTATTCAGACGCAATTGTCAGAAGATTCTTGAAGATAGCGCGGGTAATAATAACGGCCGAATAGAAAAGGAGTTAAAAATGGCAGAAGGAATTGTATGTCCCGGGGAATACTCAAAAGCAAGGATTTTCCCTGTTGATATAAAGGACGTAAAACTTGAGGGATTTCTCGGAAAACGGATGAGGATTAACAGATGCACGAGCATCCCCGCACAGTATGAACATTTCCTCAGACCGGAAGACGGAACGATAGACAATTTCAGAATTGCATCCGGTGAAAAGAGAGGGAATATTATTACGAATCGGCTGGCTACGGATTCCGACCTTTACAAGTGGATGGAAGCGGTGAGTTACGACCTGCAGAATGAGTATGATATAAAACGCGAGATACTGCTTGAAAAAATAATCTCCCTGATAGCAGGAACTCAGGAAAGTTCCGGATATGTTGATACTCGCTACAAAGGACCTTGCAGGAAAAGAAGGTTCAAGAGTCTGGCAAGTTCTCATGAACTGTACTGCGGCGGTCACCTCATACAGGCGGCAATTGCCCATTACCGGGCAACAGGGAAAGATAATTTCCTGAACATAGCCAATAGATGGGCGGATTTTATCTGCAGAAAATTCGGCAAAGGAAAGATTGAGGAAAATGACGGTCATCCTGAAGTGGAGATGGCTCTCGTTGAATTATACAGGGTAACGGGCAAAAAGAAATATCTGGTGCTTGCTGAATTTTTGATGAGTGTGCCTTACAGGGTACTGGGTGGATATTCTTTCCTGAAATTCCCCGGGGTAACAGGTCATGCGGTAAGAATGATGTATCTCTGTTCCGGAGCGGCGGATTATTACACGGAAACCGGGGATAGCAAGTATTTCAAAAAGCTGCTGTCCCTCTGGAAAGAAATGATAGAGAGCAAAGTCTATATAACCGGAGGTATCGGTTCAAGGTATGCCGGAGAGGCTTTCGGGTTGCCCTATGAACTGCCAAATCTGAGGGCATATGCTGAAAGCTGTGCCGCCATTTCCCTGATGATGTGGAATTACAGGATGTTTTTATTGACAGGAGAGACAAGATTTATGGATTTGTTTGAAAACACTTTATATAACGGTTTCTTGTCATCCGTTTCTCTGAACGGTGGCAAGTATTTCTATATGAACCCCCTTGCTTCGCAGGGTGAGCATGGAAGAAAGGATTGGTATAACTGTACATGTTGCCCGACTAATATCCAGAGAACGATTGCTTCTCTACCCGGATATTTCTACGGAGTGAGCAGGGACGGTTTATGGGTGAACCTTTATGGAGAGTCGCATAGTATCATAAGATTATTTTCCGGAAACAAGATAAAGGTACTTCAGAAAACGTCCTATCCGTGGAATGGAAAGATTTCTATAGAGATTATCCCAGAAAAGCGGGAAGAGTTTTCAATCTTCTTAAGAATACCAGAATGGGCGGAAAAAAGCGTTTTAAAAATTAAAGGGAAGAAGATTTTTTCGGATTCAGGAAGGTATGTGGAATTAAATGATACGTGGGGTACGGAAAAGAGCAGGGTGGATATGAATTTTGAATTGAATCCCGTTTTGTATGAAGCCCATCCTGAGGTGGAAAGTACTAAATGTTCGGCTGCCATCAAGAGAGGCCCTGTGCTTTACTGTCTTGAAAGCGTTGATAATCCCGACATCAACCTGTTTAACTGCCGGCTTGCGGATACCGGATTGAAAGACAGGTTTGAAAATGGGTTGTTGGATGGTCTCTGCACAATCTCAGGCGAATTGTTCAGCGGTGAACCTTCAGACCATCCTCTCTACGGGATAAAAGACAGGTGTCCGGAGATTAAATACAGAAGAAAATCTTTCAAAGCCATCCCGTATTTTGCCTGGGCAAACAGAGGGAAATCAAGAATGGCTGTCTGGATAGGAAGATAGGTTTCCATTCAATCATTAAATCATCGTTTCCTCTTTCTCATCCCTTCCAGCTTTGAAGGGAGTCCGAATATTTCAAGAAAGCCGCTTGCCGCCTTATGGTCAAACATGTCTTTTGAGGTATACGTAGCGAGAACCTCGCTATAGAGTGAATACGCAGATTTTCTTCCGGTGACAGTGCAGGTACCTCTGCACAGCCTGAGTTTCACCTCGCCGGTCACGAATTCCTGGCTCGTTTCCACAAAAGAATCCAGGCATTCTCTTATATGCGAGAACCACTGACCGAAATAAACCAGTTGTGAATATCTCTGTGATACGAGTTTTTTGAATTCATATAAATCCCTTGAAAATACGAGTTTTTCAAGTTCGCTGTGTGCTGTGTGCAGAATGACTGCTGCCGGTGCTTCATATATTTCCCTTGATTTAATACCCACCAGACGGTCTTCAACCATGTCAATTCTGCCAACGCCGTGCTTTGCGCCCAATCCGGTCAGTTGCTTCACGATTGCAAGCATGCCGGATTTTCTGCCATTGCAAGAGACAGGAATGCCTTTTTCAAATCCTATGGTGATACACTCGGGTTTTGATGGTGCTTTTTCAGGCGCTGTTGTTATCTGGTAAGCATCTTCAGGGGGTTCGTTCCATGGATTCTCAAGCATCCCGCATTCTATTGATATGCCCCAGAGATTCCAGTCAATACTGTAAGGTTTTGTTTTTGTTACGGAAACCGGTATATTGTGCCTTCTTGCGTATTCAATCTCTTCTTCCCTTGACCTGAATTCCCATTCCCTGACAGGTGCTATTACTTTGAGGTCGGGAGCGAGATACCGTGCGGTCAGTTCAAACCTTACCTGGTCGTTTCCCTTTCCAGTGCATCCATGGGCGACTGCGTGTGCTTTCTCTTTTTTGGCAACATTCACCATTCCTTCAGCAATCAGGGGACGGGCCAGCGCTGTGGCAAGCGGATATCTGTCCTGGTAGATTGCGCCTGCTTTCAGTGATGGGATGACATATTCGTTTGCAAATCTGGCGCGGAGATCCTCAAAATAGAATCTGGAAGCCCCGGTTTTCAATGCTTTCGCCTTCAATTTCCCCGGATTATCGGCCTGGCCGACGTTTGAGGTATAACATACTACTTCAGCATTATACCTTTCCCTCAGCCATCTTATTGCGACCGATGTATCAAGGCCCCCGGAATATGCAAGTACTATTTTCATATTTACCTCCAAGACCTAGAGTATTTTTTCCTTTTTCAGCCGTCTCATAAGATTGACCCTGCCCATGAAAAGTGCGCCGAAGCCTGCAGGTATGGAAATTATGTTAAGTATTATTTTTGAAACGGGGTTGAATGAGATGATTGAAAACAGGAATATTCCTATAAACGCGGCAAGTACCCACGTTGTCGTTTTTTCCTGCATTTTGAAAAGTATCTTTCGTCCGACAAAAATGGCAGGGAAGATTTGCGATATATAGACGGCCGAGAAGAAGAACGAGGTGCCGATAAGTCCCAGAGGTGCGCCAATGATGGTGATGAAGATGACAAGAAGCGCAATTACGGTCAATATTATGAGAAGCAGTCCTGTCCAGAATGACCTGATGAACCTGCTTCCCGAAATGAGAGTTGTCTGCCTGAAAAGGTTCGGAAACGACCATAACATTATCATGGTCGGGAAGAGAAGCGAAAAGAACGTATAGAGTTTTTTCATTATTCTTATGGGGAACTTTTCCCTGGCACGTTCGGCGATGGGCTTGTTCCACTTGATTTCTCCGCGGACGTGAAGTTGCGACAGGTCAATTTCCTGGGGCGTGCTATACGTCAAATCCCCGTTTACCACCGTGTCGGGAGCGAATTGAAGGTTATTGCCGTATAATACGACGTCGTTGAACCTGCCCTTGAGAAAAAGGCTTTTCCCCCACAGAATAGTTTTTCCTTTCACTTCTCCGTCAATTGTTATGTTTTCTGCACTCACCCTGAGGTTGCCGCCTACCGCGGACTTCATATTCACGTTCTTTCCGAGCGCGGTTATGCTTCCGTCTATATTTCCTTCAACGCCAATGGTGAAGCCGAATAGATAGGCATCGCTTTCTGCATTGCCGGAAAAATCCACACCGAGTCCGATGCCTATCAGGTCACCCTCAACATTTGTCTGAACATGGATTCTTCTCCCTATCCCTATGAATTCATTTCTCAGGGGAGCCGTAACACGGATTTCATCCCCCAGCGTGAATATCTCTTCGGGCGCATATTCCGAAATACGAACATGTTCCCCCATTATTATCTTTGCTTCCGAAATGAGCGGTACCATGAACAGCATGACGGAAAACAGTAAGAATCCTGATATTCTATTCATTTTTGCATTATTTTCATAAGAGCAGTTTCATCGCATCCGGGGAACTTGGGACAGTTTATGCAATCGCTCCATACCTTATGGGGCAATCTGGATTTCTGGATGCGTTCAAAACCAAGTTTTTCAAAAAACTCCGGGATGTATGTCAGAACAAAAATTTTTTTCAATTCAAGGGATTCGGCTTCTTCCATAAGTTTGCTGGCCAGTTTTTTCCCATAACCGAATTTCTGGTATTTCGGGGAAATGGCTATGGAGCGTATCTCTCCAAGATCCTTCCATACTATCTTCAGTGCCCCGCAGCCGATTACCTTTCCGTCAGATTCTATAACCCAGAAATTCCTCAGACGATCATATATCTGGTTTATGGAGATGGGCAGCATCTTGCCGGCGTCAGCAAAATTGTTCACGATGCGCTTTATCTGGTTTACATCCGCGGTTTTTGCCTTTCTTATTACAGGTTTCATTTTTGTTTGTCTCCCATGTCAGTTACTTATGTGAACCTTTCTTTCGGAGATGCTCACCTTTCCTTCCGCTATCAGTCTGACTGTAAGAGGGTATATTATGTGTTCTTTTTCCTGAATCCTTTTATGCAACGTCTCGGCGGTATCCTCCCTCAGGACTGGTACCACGGCCTGAAGGATTATCGGCCCGGTATCCACTCCGTACTCGACGAAATGCGTTGTGCATCCGGTAAACCTGACGCCGTAACACAATGCCTGTTCCCAGGAGGCAAGCCCGGGGAAGGCAGGGAGGAGGGAAGGATGTATGTTGATTATTTTCCCGGTGAAGCTTTCCATGAAATATTTCTTGAGGACTCTCATGAAACCTGCCAGGCATACCAGTTCAACACCGTGTTCCCTGAGTGTTTTCACATACTTTTTTTCGATGCCCGGTGAAAGGAACGTTTTATGTTTGTCTTCAGGTATGCAATACCCGTTTATGCCCGCTCTTTCAGCTATATTAAGGGCCGCGGAATCGGGGTTGTCACTCAGAACGATACCGACCTTCACGCGAATTTTCTCTGTTTTGATGTAGTCAATAATCGCCTGAAGATTACTTCCTTTCCCCGACGCAAGTACGCCTATTGTAAACATTTTTTTATCTCCTGTATTTCTCTCAGTATATCGTGGAAGGTCTTCTTAAAGTATTTGCATGGATTGGCCGAAGTTTTCTCCCGTAGCCTTTTTTTTGCACCTCTTATCCTGTAGCCGTCATTATAGACAAGGAGTTTTATCCTGTTGATTTTTTCAATATCCTCTCTTGTGTAAATGCGATGGCCTCTCTGGTCTCTCAACGGGCTGATGAAGGAAAATTCCTTCTCCCAGAACCTGATTATGTGCTGGGGGACCTCAAGCATTTTGCTTGCTTCACCTATGTAATAGAATTTACCGTCCGGCTTCATCATTCTTCCTTTGATTTGCGTCTCATCAATTTCGTTATCTCATCCTGGGGTTTCCTGTCAGCGTAGATGATCCTGTAGAGCGATTCGGTTATGGGAAGTTCAATACCCAGTTTTCTGCCGAGATTATAGAATGCCTTCGTTGCAGGGATGCCTTCTATAACCATCTTGCTCCTTTTCAGATATCTTTCTTTTCCTGTTTTTATCATAGCTTCTCCGAATGTTCTGTTCCTGCTGTAAATGCTGAACGATGTTGTCATGAGGTCACCTATGCCGGAGAGCCCCCTGAAAGTTCTTTCTCTTGCTCCGAGGGCACATCCAATTTTCATCATTTCGTTCAGCCCTCTCGTCAGATAGGATGATTTTGTGTTCACGCCAAGACCGAAACCGTCAATAATCCCCGCTCCTATAGCGATGACATTCTTGAATGCTCCCGCCACTTCAACGCCGATTACGTCACGGGAAGTATATACCCTTAATGTATCACAACTGAGTATCTTTTGAAAAGCGAGTCCGAGGGATTTTTTTGTGGTTGCAACAACAGCGGCCGATGGCATGCCCGCGGCGACCTCTTTTGCGATGGTTGGACCGGAAAGAACACCGAAAAGCGTATCAACGCCGATCTCTGATACAAGGATTTCAGACATCCTTTTCCCGGCAGGCAACTCAAGCCCTTTTGTCCCTATGAGGGTGGGCTGGCCATCATAAAGATCTCTCAGTTGTCTTACCGCCTCCCTGAAAAAAGAGGATCTTACAACCAGTATGAGAAAATCAGAGTCTACAACTGTTTCTTCCATTGACCCTGTTATGATAACCTGAGCCGGGATTTTGAAGCCGGGAAAATAGTCAATATTCTCGCGTTTCCTCTTGAGCAGCAGGTAATTGCTGACGACCGGTTCCCAGAGGATCACGCTATTGCCCCTTTCGGAAAGAAGCGTCGCCAGCGTTATTCCCCAGCCCCCTGCTCCCATAATTCCTATTTTCCTTCCCATGGCAGTCTGGTCCTGTTTTCCTTCTTGGTCATCAACCTTATTATGTTTGTTCTGTGGGTATAAATAATAAGGGCGCATAGAAAGATACCCATACATGTGAGAAAGAGGTCTCTCTGAAAAAGGTAAACGAAAACCGGAAGTGCAATTGATGCCGCAACAGCACCTGCTGAAACGTAATGGGTGGATGCAATCACGGCTGCCCATACCAACAGTGATATAAGGGCGGGCCGGGGGAACAGCGCCATTACGACGCCGAAACCTGTTGAAACTCCTTTGCCGCCCTTGCCTTTCAGGAAGATTGAAAAACTGTGTCCTGCAACGGAGGCAATCCCTGTCAGTATGACCTGAGGAGATGTCATAGAGAGGGACTTCGCGATATAAACCGGCAGGAAACCTTTGAGGACATCAAGCACCAGAACGGCAGATGCGACAGGACCGCCGGCTATTCTGTATACGTTGGTTGCCCCGATATTGCCGCTTCCATGTTGTCTTATGTCTATCTTCTTAATTATCCGGCATAAGAGGTAACCCCACGGTATGCTACCTGCAAAATATGCGCCTATGATAAACAGAACAGTCGTCACTTATTATATTTTCAACACTTCTTTTACCTTGTCAACGGCAGTTGCTGCATCCGCGGCGTAGGCATCCGCACCTATCTCGTCTGCATAACTCTGGGTGACCGGCGCTCCGCCTATGATAACCTTCACCTTCTCCCTCACTCCAGCTGCTTTCAGTGCCTCTATGACATCCTTCATTGAGACCATCGTTGTCGTGAGAAGGGCGGACAGGCCCACAACAGAAACTCCGCCTTTTGCCGCTTCCACGAACTTCTCGGGAGTAACATCTATGCCGAGGTCTTCAACCGCAAAGCCCGCACCCTTCCACATCATAACAACGAGATTCTTGCCAATGTCATGAAGATCACCTTTAACAGTTCCTATGGCAACCTTTGCAACCGGCTTTATTCCTGCTTTCGCTATGAGGGGTTCCATTATGTCCATTCCGGCATGCATGGCTCTTGCCGCTATGAGAACCTCGGGAACATAAAATTCATTGTTTTTGAATTTCGTTCCCACTATCATCATGCCGGCAATAAGCGCGTCGTTGAGTATCTTCTCAACGGCGACGTTTTCCTTTACTGCCCTTTCCACAAATTCCTTCGTCTTGTTTGCATTTCCGGATATCACGCTATCCTTAATTCCCTGCAGAATATCTTCAGCCATTTTCCTTCTCCTTTACTCCGGGCTCTACCGTGATATCTTTCCACGGTGAGGAGTTTAGATTTAATCAGTTAATGTTAATATCCCTGTATTATAT
>Ga0209610_1000415_pt1 | contig 22293 bp, 24 predicted proteins | sample LakKivw275mmetaG_FD_184137 | JGI IMG/M metagenome (GOLD analysis project Ga0209610, IMG submission 184137) | Anoxic lake water microbial communities from Lake Kivu, Rwanda to study Microbial Dark Matter (Phase II) - Lake Kivu water 275m metaG... | ecosystem: Environmental > Aquatic > Freshwater...
ACATTACTCCTTCGCCGACGGTTACCCCAACCCCGGCCAATACGCCAACCCCCGATCTACGCGGCGTGGAAGAGATCTTCGCGCGCGCCAGGCAGCTTCTTGACGCCCAGGATTGGGATGGCGCCATCTCGAACCTGGATTCCCTGCGTAAGTCCGATTCCACTTACCGCGCCGCTGAGGTGGATGGAATGTACTACATTGCCTTGCGCAATCGCGGCGTTGGGAAGATTATCCCTTCCTCGCAGTTATGTAGCGATATCAACCTGGAAGGCGGCATTTACGACTTGACTTTGGCGGAACGGTTCGGGCCGTTGGATAGCCGCGCCGAGTCGCTGCGTACTTGGTCGCGGTTGTATATCACTGGCGCCAGCTTCTGGGAGCTTGACTGGTATCAGGCGATGGACTATTTTTCCAAGGTATATCCCTACCTGCCCAATCTGATGGATTCTTCGTGCATGACGGCTACAGAGCGTTATCGCTATGCGACGCTCAAATACATTGACTTGGTATGGTCCTCGGGCGATTACTGCACTGCGCAGCACATGTACGACGATATTTTTCTTAATGTACCCAGTGAGAAAAATGCGACCGCTTATCCGACGGCCACGCAGGTATACAATTATTGTCTGAATGGTGGGGGGCCTCAGCCGCCGACGCCTACACCTTGATAGGCTCTTTGTAATTCCAGGTGGCCCCCGTTTTCTCAGAGAAAAGGGGGCCTCGATTTTATATCGAACTGATTCAGACCTATCTTCCTCTGGGATGCTCGTAGAATGTATACGGCTCATCCGCGTAGTGGATCAGTCGCCGGTTGGAAAAATCGGCCTCTAGCGCTGCGTCACTTACCCCTCCCTGACCGAAGGCGAAGATGAAGGGAGTAGTCAGCCATGGATCCTGCAAGTCCAGCAGTGCGCCATAATCGGTCCACGAGTCCTGGATGTGGACGACGACGATGGCCGGCGCCAGCGCCTTGGCTTCCTCGGTCTGGAATGGCAACAGGTCGGCGCGCTCCACGCCGTACAGACCGTGCATCCCTTGCAAGCGAGCGGGGAGATAGATCAGCAGGTTATAGCTCATCAGAAAAGCCAACAGACCGGCCGTGACGAGAAAGCGGCCGCTGCGCCAGATTTTCGCTTTCGGCCAGCCTGCCAGCCAGAGGAATCCCGCCGCGCTGAGCAGGGAGACACTGTAGAATCCCTCGAAGTAATAGCGCGGGCCGAATGTCGTCGAGCTTGTCCAGTAAAGCAGGTACGCGCCAACCAGGCTGACGAAGACACTGCCGACCAGCCAGGCTGGCCGGTTGCGGCGCGCAGCCCACAGGCCAAGGGGCAAGAATAACCATGAAAGATTCTCCCAGCCAAAGAAGTCACTCCGCGCGGTATCCAGGGCTTTCTTCAGGCTGATCAAACTCCAGAACAGGTTATGACCGCTCTCCTGGCGGCCAACGTCGGGACCGAAGCCGACCTTGTCGTAAGGCCACCACAGGGTATAAGGGTTGGTGAGAGGACTTCCGGTCACAGCGAATTGCCAGAGCAGGAACAGCGCCGAGACCAGCAGAGTGACCACGCCGATAAAAAGGACGCGTCGGCGCACGTCCCAGCCGCCGCGCCAGAGCAGGATCAGGCCGTGGATGAAGAAGGGCAGCGCCACGCCCAGGGCGGTCAGCGGCCGGGTGAGCGCCAGCAGGCCAAGGGTCAGACCGGCGACGAGGCTCGTCATCCAGCGCGGTACTTTCGTCTCGTAGACGAACGTGTCCAGCCACGCCAGGGCAAGGGTCAGGCTTAGCACGAGTGACCAGGTATGGGATAGCAGCGAGCCAGAGAGCATGAGGAAAAACGGCGAGAGCAGTGTCAGAAAGGCAGCCAGCAGGCCGACTGCTGGGTTGAATACTTTCTGGCCCAGCCGGTAGGTCAACCAGACCGCCAGCCCGGCCAGCAGCGGGTTGACCCAGGCGCGCGCCCCGAGCAGATAGCCAAAGGCCAACACCACCGACCAGCCGGGTGGATATTTGGAAAAGCGCTGGCCGTGGTAATCCACCACAAACGGCGTCATCATGATGTTGGGGTGGGGCGGAGAGGGGATGGCCACCTGGCCGCGCGCATAGACTTGTGCCTGCCAGACGAAGGCCATCTCGTCCTCGATGTGCGGTATGCGCTCGAAGACAAGCTCGGCGACGAGATAACTCGCCGCGATGGCGGCCAGGCTGAGGAGCAAGGCGATGCGGCCTGTTTTCCCCATCAGGTTCGCTATGGCGTTGCCAGCACACCGGTCAGGTCGTAGGCCATTGCGCCGTTGATGCGGACTGGCACGATCTGTCCGACCTTGGCCTGCCCCTCGGCGAAAACCAGGCCGTCAATTTCTGGCGCGTCGCGGTACGAACGCCCGATGGATATTCCTTTATCCAAGCCCTCGACCAGGATATCCAATCTCTGTCCGACGAGGGATTGGTTGATCTGCAAGGAGATGCCTTGCTGGAGGCTCATCAGGCGTTGGTAGCGTTCTTCCTTGATCTCGGGCGAGATTGGGTCGCCGAGCGACTCGCTGGGCGTGCCGGTTTCATACGAGAATTGGAACGCGCCGAGGCGGTCGAAGCGCATTTCGGCGACGAAGTCCAGTAGTGTTTGGAATTCTGTCTCTGTCTCGCCGGGGTAACCGACGATGAAAGTGGTGCGTATCGCCAGGCCGGGTAACGCGGCGCGCATCCTGGCAATTGTCTTGTAGACCCAATCCATATTGGCCGGACGACGCATTCGTTTGAGTGTATCGGGATGGGCGTGTTGGAGCGGCATGTCGAGGTAGGGGAGGATTTGTGGGTGGCTTGCTATGACCTCGATCAGCCGGTCGGTGACGTAGCCGGGATAGGCGTACATGAGGCGGATCCAGTCCAGCCCCCCCTCGGTCCCCCCTAAAGGGGGGAGGGGACGCTCTGCCACTTCCACCAGCTTTTCCAACAAGGTTGCCAAGCCATCCTTCATGCCTAGGTCGTGACCGTAGTCGGTTGTATCCTGGGCGATCAGGTTGAGTTCGCGCACGCCCATGTCGCGCAGGCGGCGGGCGTCGTCGAGGATGGCATTCATCGGGCGGCTGACGGCTGTCCCTTTGATGAGCGGGATGGCACAGAAGGCGCACGGGCGGCGGCAGCCATCCGCGATCTTGAGGTAGGCGCTGGCGCCAGCGACCGAAGCGCGCAATGTGTTGTGTTCGTCGGCACCGATGGCAGATGTTTCCGGCAGATGGTATAGCGGCTTGGGACGAGTCTCTTTGCGCAACTGGCGGATGACCTCCACGATGTCCATCCAGCGGCGCGTGCCCAGGATGCCGTCTATGCTGGGGACCTGCTTCGCGACCTCTACGCCGTAGCGTTGGGTCAAGCATCCGGCTGCGATCAGGAGCTGGCCAGGACGCTTGACCCCGGCGAGTGCGCGCAGTGCGTCGAATGATTCCTGGCGCGCCGGGCTGATGAAACCGCACGTGTTGACGATCAACACGCTGGCTTGCTGGGGCGTTTTGACCAGACGGTAGCCATCCTGCTCCAGGAGTTGGGTCATTGAGTCGGAGTCTACCGTGTTCTTTGCGCAGCCGAGGGAGGTCAAGTGGAAGGTTTTGCGGTTCATGCCGGAAAACATCAAGGAGTACTTTGCCGCGTTGGGGTGGGTGAATATCTTGGGGTCGGCGTGCCCGAAGGCGTCGGTGTACTAGGTTGCGTCGCCGTCGGCGTGGGTGATGGAGTCGGTGTCGGCTTCAAGATGTTCTTCGGTGTGTAGATGAGATCAACGACTTCTCCAAAGGTGCCCATCACGCCCAAGTCACTTTGGTTGTAGATGATTTGCACGGCGGAACCATCGCCAGTCAGCACTTCTATTCGTTCGCTGCCATCGAAGGGATAAGCGCTGCCAGCCATAATCCGACCTTCCAGCTTGATCTTGCCATCTACTGTTACACGCACCCAAGTGCGCTCTTGGGCGATCACGATGACCTGTACGTGCCCAGGGATCGTGGTCGGGAAGGTGATAGCTGAGGTGAGTACGGTGGCGAGGCTGGGCGTGATAAACACGCTGGCCTCGGCGGCCGCAGCGGCTTCGGTGCCAGGGATCGGAGAAACTAACAACACGTCTGAGATGGAGGGTGCGGTGGCTTCAGCCTTGGGAGTCGAGCGCAATTTTACCACTTGACCTGTACCCCAGATGGCGAAGACGATCAGGAGCAGGATCAAGCCGCCGCCGAAGATCAGGTCGAGGGAAAGAAAACGCTGGATGGTGGGCGAAACGCCAGGTTTGAACCTGGTGCGCTGTTCTTCTGTGGGCTGGGGCTGGCGTTCGAGCCGCTGGGCCTGCAAGCCCTCGGCAAAGTCCAGCAGGATTGCATCCACCTGCATATCCAGGAAGTTAGCGTAGTTGTTCAACATGCCGCGCGCCTGGACCGAGGTCGGCAGGTAGTCGAAATCGCCGGATTCCAACGCCTGGAGATAATGCTTGCGGACATGAGTATGGCGCTCTACTTCATCGAGTGTCAGACTGAGTCCCTCGCGGCGCTGGCGCAATTGTTCGCCGATGGCGATGAATATGCTCTGCGAAGGTGTGGGCGTTCGAGGTACGGCGGGGGCGGGTTCGGGCGTCTCGGGCACAGAGAGTTCAGCCTCGGTTCCCGACTCTGCTTCTGCCTCGACCGGTTCCTCTTCAGCAGGTTCGGATTCGATTGCGGCGGTTGTAGTTCCTGTTCCTTCGGGGGGCGATTCTGCGCTCTCCTCGCGCTGGTTGGCGATCAAATTCTCCAATGAAAGGCCAAGATAATCTACATAGAGGCGCAAGAAGCCGCGTGCCTGGACGGGCGAGGGAAGCGCGTCGAAGTCATCTTCCTCCATGGCTTCGATGAAATGAGCGCGGATGTGCGTGGCCCGCGTGACCTGCTCGATGGTCAGGTTACGCGTCTGGCGGGCTTTTTTGAGTTGCTGACCAATTGATTCTGTCATGATTTGAATAGTGTTATCTCACAGAGGGGGAAGTGGGGTGCGGGCGGCGAAATCCGTACGCCCCCGTCCTCTTCCATGTTTGTGAGGCTGCCTGGAATAGAACATCACCGGTTCCCCTGGCTGGTTTGACCGGTGATGTTTGCGGGCATATTTTCTTCTGGCTGCTATGCTTCGACGGTGGTTTCGATGCTCTCGCCGGTTTCAGCCTGGTTATCCGGCCCGGCAGGTTCAGACTTGACAGGTTTGGACGCGACCTGTTCTGGCAGGGGTTCGATCGGCAGGCTCGGCTCCGCTTCACCTTCGCGGTAGACAGTTATTTTGATCTCTGGGATCAGGTCCATCGTCAGGCGGACGTGGATTATGTGCTCACCCAGGTTACGCAGAGGCTGCATGTCAAGCTGCTGACGTTTGAGAGCGTAACCGGTCTTCTTTTGGATAGCGTCTACGATGTCTTGCGAGGTGATTGAGCCGTAGAGCTTGCCAGTTTCTCCTGCACGTGCAGCGAAGGATAGTTCCAATCCTTTCAGATGCTCGGCGACCACGGCCATCTCTTCATTCAAGATTGCGCGTTGTTCGGCGGCCTTTTGGCGGATCTTCTCGGATTGTTTCAGCGCGCCTGGTGTGGCTAACATGGCCAGTCCCTGTGGGATCAGGAAATTGCGCCCGTAGCCATCCGCGACGCGTTTAACATCGCCGGCGCGGCCGAGTTTGAAAACGTCCTTGATGAGCAGTACTTTCATTGTTCAAGCCCTTTCTTGTATCTACTCAATAGCAGTCGAGGATACACCCTCACCCCCAAGTTATTGAGTTGATACCCTTTCTGGGATAAATGATTTACGGAGCGAAGGGTACAACGCTCCGGCGGCTGATTTTACCAGACCTGCCGCCGGGTGGGAAGGCCAACTTGCAAACAAACAAAAATATTGGTTGATAAATTTACGATTGGAGTATAATAATTGAAACCTTGCTGTTTTCCAATAGTTTTTCATCGTCACAATGACTAATGCGACGCTCCTGGTCATAGAGGGTAAGCACGCAGACCATCCCGCTTTCGCTGCTGCCCTGCGTAGAAAAGGCTTCGAGGTTGAGCTGGCCTCCAGCGGCAACCAAGCTTTGGCGCGCCTGAAAGGCAAATTCGATCCCGATGTTGTCGTAGTCCACGCGGCCTCGTTACGCACTAGCGGCAAACGCATTTGCCAGTCGCTGCGGGAGAAGGCGGAAAACCTGCCCATTCTCCTGATCCTCGAGCCTGGCCGGGAAGTTAGCAATACAAGTGCAAACGTGGTCCTGTCGCTGCCGTTTACGATCCAGAAGCTCGTCAACCGCATTCGTCACCTGCTGCCAGGCGACGGCAAGAACAGCATCCACGCCGGTCTGATCCGGCTGGATGTGGAAAATCACACAGTCCGCTGTTTTGGGAAACAAACGCGCCTGACCCCACGCCTGATGCGCTTGTTGAAGATATTGCTTGACCACCGTGGCGAGGTGATCGAGCGTAAGTCGCTCTTCTCGCAAGTCTGGGAGACGGATTATACCGACGATACGCGCACACTGGACGTGCACGTTTCCTGGTTGAGGCAGGCAATCGAGGCTGATCCCAAGAATCCGAAGTTGTTGAAAACAGTGCGAGGCGTGGGCTACCGTCTAGACGTGTGACCCCATCTGGATTTGTTCACCATTCACTGTAATTGCCCGGATGCAAACGTTCGTCGGCGAGACGGGCAATTCTAATTTAAGGGGGATGTCTCCACTGCGAATCGGACGCCGCGCCTGCATCGCGCTCTTGAACGTGATCCCATCCCAGGAGGGATCCGCCTCCCAATAATCCAGGGCAGGCGGATTTTCGAGGACGATCATCCGGTTGGTACATTGAAAGTTGAAGGCTTCGCCCTGAGGCCTTGGGCGTGAACGCTCAAGTGAATGCTCATCCCAAAGGGCTGCGGGCGAGGAGGGAATTTGGAGGGACCTATCCCGCTGAAGCGTGAACGGCTGTCCACCTTCCAGCAAGCGGACGCGACTGGTGTGGACAGCGCGCCAGGTCACGTCGCAGGCCAGGAAGCGGCGACCCAGCCGAGCTGCGACCAGTGGGAAGGTCCCAGAGCCGCAGAAGAGATCCGCGACCAGGTCACCGGGATTGGAAGATGCCAGGAGGATGCGTTCAAGCAAGGCCTCGGGCTTTTGGGTTGGATAACCGGTGCGCTCGTTGTGCAAGCGGGCGACGACCGGGAAGTACCACCAGTCTTCGGGGACTTTGCCGCGTTCCAGGTCTGGTATTTTCCCAAATCCGGCTTTCGGAGAAGCGTTGAAAGTCTTAACCGTACTTGGGTTGTAAGGCTCACGCACAGCGTCGGCGTTGAAGGTGTAATCGCCGCTTTTGGTATAGACCAGGAGGATGTCATGCTTGCGGTTGAAGGCGCGGCGGATAGGCGATGGGCCGTGGTAGAGCCAGACGATCTCGTTGAGCAAACGCTCGCGGCCAAAGATCTCATCCAATAACAGGCGAGCATACGCGTCCGCATGCCAGTCTAGGTGAAGATACAGCGTGCCAGTTGGAGCAAGTAGGCGGTGCATCAGGGTCAGGCGCGGGTAGAGAAAGTTCAGGTAAGTGTCAATGTCTGACCAGTGGTCGGCGTAGCCCTCGGCCAGTTGCCATTCTTGCGGACGGCGCGAGTCCTCACCGCGGCCGATGCGGGTTGGATAGCGTTTATTGGTGAAGAATGGCGGGTCAGCATAGATCAGGTCAATGCGCCCCTCGCACTGCGGCAGGAGCGCTGCCATGATCTTCAGGTTATCTCCCAGAAAGAGATGGCTGCCAGGGGAAGAATTGGGATAGCCTCGGCCTTGGGGGTAGGTTACGGATTCGAGAACCAGGTCGGCCGGTTGAGGCCTCGGCCACGATTTTGTTGGCCAAGTCAGGGTGGGCATGGTCAATAAATGCGGACAGTCGTCCCGTAACCCTTGCGGTCAAGTGTCTGTTTGTTGATTTCGTCAAAGCCGGCCGAGGGTAACGTCCAGCGGAAAAGCCACTTTGCATCCTCGATGCGCATGTTGACGCAGCCGTGGCTCATCGGCACGCCGAAGTTGTCATGCCAGTAGGTGCCGTGGAAGGCGTGGCCCTCGCCGGTAAAGAAACTACACCAGGGTACGCCAGGCAGAACGTAATCGTCAATGCCTGCAGCTAGGTTAGCCTCGCCCATGTGTTTGGAGGGCATCTTAACTATGATGTTGTATTTGCCGATAGGTGTATTGGTGGGTGTGCCGCCCGCGCCTGAAAGTGGGGCGATTCCGGAGGAGATGTTGGTTTGGAAAACAACCTGATCGGATTCGTAGCAAGTCAGGGTCTGTGTATTAAGAGCAACCTCGATGCGTTTCTTCTCCAACGGAACGTCAGGCGAAATGGGCGCGATCTCTTCGGGTAAGATGGGGCGCAGGTGAATGGCGGGGGCATGGTAAGTGGCCTCGTCAAGCTCGTCAAGGATGCGATACCAGGGCTGCCCGTCGGGGCCAGGGTCCACTGCCACGATCCAGTGGACCGAACCATAATACAGCCTGTAGGTGGTTTGCCAGCCGTCGAACGGGCTATTGCGATACGCCTGGCTGTACGGCACGGTGACTTCAGCCAGCAATCCCGTTTCAGGAACAATAGTCAGTGGCTTGTTATAGAGTATCTTGACCCGTTGTAGGCGTGCCCGGTGCATGTAGCCGCCCCAGACACGATACCAGACCGGATTGTATTTTGGCTCATCGGCAGTGACCTCTTCGTAAACATTGACCAGGTCATCCCGGTTCCATGTGCCAACGATCAGGCTTTGGTCGGTCGGGCCGCGATAGACGCTGACTGACTTGGTTGCCACGCGTACCAGGCTGACATCCTCGAATTCGGTGATTTCCGGTAAGAAGGGAGTGAAGGCCAGGCCTCCGAGCGCCAGTGCGCTGAGTTTCAAAAAGTCACGACGTGAAATGGGTCTCATATGACTTTGATTTTACCCGAAAAAATATCATCTCCAAAAGTGGGTATACACATACGTGGCATTTGCGTTAAAAAAAAGACTTTCGAAACCCTAGAGGCCTCGAAAGTCGCAAACGAGTAGGTATTCAGTTTTAGGCTTCCACGGGTTCCGGGAGCATCCCCTTGAGCACTTCTTCGAGGGCCATGGTGTGGGTGCAGACGCCACGCGTGTGGAAGAAATTGCAGTCACAAGACCATAGATTGTTCGCGAACGTGACGCGGTGGGCGTTGTTTTCCCCATCTATGCTGACGGTGAACGCTTCGAAATGGAAGCGGTTTCTTTCCCGGGCATAGCGCTTCGCTTTTTCGATTTTTCCGATCATTCCAGAGTCCATTTTTTCTCTCCTTCGCAGGATCTAGAACGAAAGGCACGCGCCTCACCGCGTGCCTTTCAAGAAATCAAGCCGAAAAATGTGGTAACAACTCGCATAGGCCGAATTCCTGATATGAGTATATAGCGAATTGGTCGCGAAGTCAACCGCAGAAGCGCCGGTTTGCAAAATCGTAGAGGAGTCGTTGGGAATTTGTATAGGGATAGTCTGCCAATTATGGCGGTTTATCAGCCGCCATTATTTCTGTTGGATGTTTTCCATATACTCTTTGATGGTGGGAATAGCTGTGAGTCTTTCATAGAAAAAGTTATTGACCACGTTGATCACTTCGGCGCGCGCCGCCTCTGCCTGGGTGTTCAGTCCCTTTCCACTTTCCTGCCGGCTCAGCGCATCGCGCAGGCGCAGGAGCAAACGCACGATTTCGGCTTCCTGGTCTCCTTCCAGGGCTTTGATGACGGCCAGGATCAAGTTGTCTACCTGGGTAAGCATCTGCTCTTTCGTGATTGCGCTGCTGGGCTGGCAACAGTCGTCTATCGTGCGAATTAGGGACCAGACCTGGTAGAGCATGGTGGCTGGCTCGTCGAAAAGTTCCCGCAGGAAAGCCGCTTCTTCGTAGCGGCCGGTCAGGCGGAAAATGTTGTACAGCCGCTTGGCGACTTTCCCATAATTCACATCTTTGGTCAGGTACTTGTTGACCTCGTGTTCCAATTGCTCGACATAATTGTCGAGCGCGTCGGCGGAGACGTGTTTGGCGAGTTTCGAAAAGATGGGAACGGAGGCGGAATCGAGATAGACTTCCTGGAAATAGGGATCCAGGTAGCCGTCGAGGGGCGTAATCGTCCCGTCAGGTGCCTCCCAGGTTACGTCGAGCATGTTGCTGGCATTGGCCAACTGACCTCGCGCCGGGTCGGCCACGACCCAATCTAGCTTGCACCAGCCGGGATCCTCGGCCAGCTCTCCCCATTGGATCAACGCTGGGCTGCCATCCGTCCGTTTGACCTCGATCTGGCCGCGCTCGATTTCCCCCGCCGTCCAGGATACCGGCGAACCGGCTTTGATCGTCCGCTCATCTCGGATGACATCGTAGGGATAATTGCCAAACTTGACCTCGATCAATTGGTAGGTCGGGCCGCGCATGGCGCTCAGAGCTTTCTCGCGCATGATCTTGGCTAAGATCTGGCAGGCAGCCTGGCGCGTCTCAGCGATGATGTTGACCCGTTCGAAGTAATCGCAGTCACCGGGATAGGTTTGGATCTTGGATTGGGCCGAGGAGCCGGAAAGTGCCAGGGCCGTCTCGACTATGCCGGGCTGATCCTGGAATTCCACCAGCCGCCCAATTTCGCGGAAATGAGCCAGATCTTGCGGGCTGAAGTCGAGCATGACGAACTTGGCGCCAAAAACGCCGCTCTTGATATCCACAGAAATATCTTGGTCGGCCTGTGAGGCGACTATGGCCGTCATCCATTGCAGAGCGTCGGCTTCCTTTAGCTCAACCCCCAATCGGCGTGCCGATTCGATGATACGCTGAAGGGCGGCGTCAGGAGAAAAGTCAGGTTTTGCGCTCATCATAAATCTCCTCTCTATGCTTTAGGGTTGATCCGGCATAAATTTTTTGTGCGTTGAGCGGAGTGACCCTGAGTTTGGCGAAAGAGAGCGCAGTCGAAGCGCCATGTTTAACCGAGCCAGTTGCCCTTCGACTACGGTTCTTCGCTGGCGCTCGGAACCTCCGCTCAGGGCGAACATCGATTTTTGGATGAGTTCTTATCCTTATTGCGCGCCTCGGCCAACATTTTATAGAAGATGTCAGCCTGATCGAGTGCGTCGCGCAGGGCCTGGTGAGTAAGGTGCTGGTGATTCAAATAGCGCGGGCTGACGTGCCGCATGGTGGTCTCAGCCCAAGAGACGCCTGCTAGCCCCATGTAGAAAGACTTGATATCCAGCGCGGCGTGACCAAAGGGATTATATCCCAGGAAGTAGTGGAAATAATAATTAACGAACATCCAATCGAAAGGGGCATTGAAGCCAATGAAAATTGGTCGTTGCCCGGTGGGTGTCTGGGCAGCCAACCAATCCTTGAAAAGGCTCATGGCCTCAGCCGGTTCTAGCCCGTGTTCTGCCAGCCCGCTCATGGAAAGCCCATGGATGGCAGTCGCTTCTTCGGTCGTGTGGCCGCTGATCGGCTTCAACTCGACGTAAAAAGTCTTGCCCGGGTCATCAACCACGCAGGCGCCGATGGCTAACAAGGAGTACGTCCCCGGATACGGCCCGCTGGTTTCGACATCTACAGAGATATAAGTCTCGTTGGGAATCGGATTTGTCATCTCAATCTGCGGTTGCGCCGGCCAAAATTGGTTCATCGCCGTTGTAGGCGCGCAACTGCGGCCATTTGCGGGCGATCAGCAGCACGGCGAGGATGCAGCCGATCCCGCCGCTGATGATGGCAGCCGGTGCGCCGAAAAGCTGCGCCACTGCCCCGGCTTCGATCTCTCCCAACTGCGGCCCGCCCTGGAAGAAGATCTGGTTGATACTGGTCATCCGCCCGCGCATCGGATCGGGCGTCTGCAACTGGCGGATAGTGTTGCGGATAATGGTGCGGATGTGCCAGAACAGCGCCCACACCTGCATCTGCGACCCGGCGATGGAGATCATCAGCCCGAGCCAGAGGTAAAAGAAGCGCCTGTGGCGGAGTGCGGGAGGAATGTGCATGGTCAGTATTCAGTTTTCAGTATCCAGTGTTCAGTACAGAAGACTGCTGACTGAGCACTGACTACTGGTTTTAGGTTCCCCAATCTCTCAGGTACAAGAAATCGTAGCTGACCGTGCGGCTGCTGATCTTGGCGACCGGCGGCATGACGCGCTTGTACTGGTTACGGCGGACGCGCTCGATCACGCTGCGGACGAACTTCTCATCGAATCCTGCCTCGACGCATTCCTGTGGGCTGCCGCGTTGATCCACAAGCAGGTAGAGGAGCTTGTCCACTTCTTCGTAGGTAAAGCCCAGCTCGCCCTCGTCGGTCTGACCCTGCCAGAGGTCAGCAGTGGGAGCTTTTTCGATGATGACCGCCGGAACGTCGAGCGCTCGCGCCAATTGCCGGACCTGGGTCTTGTAAAGGTCGCCGATGGGGTTGATGGCGCAGGCCGAATCGCCGAACAATGTGGTATAGCCGAGCAGGATCTCGGTTTTGTTGCCGGTGCCGACCACCAATCCCTTGAAAGCTTCGGATTGGTCGTAGGCCACGATCATGCGGGCGCGCGCCATGATGTTCCCCTTGCGGACTTGCGACATCCCCGGCTCGCGGTCAATGAGCGGGTCCACCATCTCGGTGATAGGGATGGTCACCGATGGACAGCCGAGCTGTTCGATCAGCATTTGGGCGTGTTCGAGCGAATCGGGCATGGAGGTCTTGTAGGGCAGGCGCACGGCCAGCACATTCTGCGCGCCGAGGGCTTCGGCGGCTAATACGATGGCGACAGCCGAGTCGAGGCCGCCGGAGAGGTTGACCACAGCGCGCGAATATCCGGCGCGGGTAATCTCGGTGTGAAGAAACTCCGTCAGAATGTTGCGGACGAGGGAGGTGTTGATGGAGAGATCAATCGTGCTCATGGAGGCCAAGCTTCTGGCGCAGGACAGAGCGGACCTGTCTGGCGATGCGTACAGTCTCTTTCGCTTCTTCCTTCTCTGCCAATGCGCCAGGATAACGGTAACGGACCGCGTAGCGATCCAAATGGATCAACAAATCCCGATGTAGATCAAGTGAAGCATCAAGAGGAAGGCAAAGCTCAAGCAATTCGCCCAAGTTGTGGGTTTTGGGAAAATCCACGCCGTTTTTGAAAAGGAATGCCTTGAGATATTTTTCTGCCGTTTGCTGGGCATGAAAGCAGATGGCATCGTAGTTAACACATTTTCGAGCGCGCAATTCCCGTTCCGCTGTGGCGTAGTCTCCCTCTGCTTTTTCTATCCATTCACGGAGCAGTTCGTTCATACAACACTCTTCCTCTCCGGACAATCTCTTTGAGAAAGGGATCGCCTAATTTCAAGCGTTTTGCCAGTGTCGCAGGCGTTTTGACTAGTAGGTCAAGTCCAAAGTGGTGTTCGATCTTTTGGCAAATGCGGATCTCTTGTTCAACTTCCTTCAGTGGAGTTTCCATGATAACCAACAAATCCACATCGCTTTCCGGCCGGGGATTGCCATATGCATACGAACCGAATAAAACGATCTTCTGCGGCTGGAAATTCTTGACAATCTGCTGGACAATGTAATCAATCGCCTCCTGCGGGATGCGCGTCCGCTGGGTGATTGGAGGAACAGTTACTGGCGTAGTGGACACAATGGTCATCTTGCACCTTGTGTGAGGATTATACCTTGCAGTGTTTGCTTACCGCTTCTGTAAAATTCTTTCCAATTCGCGGTGCACCAACTCCGGGCATTCGTCTCTCAGCAGCGGCAGGCGTGCCCGCGTGCGCCGCAGCTGACCCAGATCCAATTCGGCGTAGGTGATGGCTTCCTCGTCGTATGGCCCTTTGGCGATCAGCCTGCCGTCCGGATCGTAGGCGGTCGCGCCGCCCCAGAAGTTCAGTCCATCTTCGAAGCCGACGCGGTTGGCGTGGGCGACGAAAACGGTGAAAAGCCCGGCATAGGCTTTGTGGACAGTCTCCACCCATTCGGATGAGCCGATGTGCTCGTCGGTGACGCCGCGTCCGGGCGAGGCAGAGGTCATGAGAAGGATGTCCGCGCCATCCATCCAGAGCAGATAAGGCGAAGATACGTGCCAGAAATCTTCGCAGATCAGGATGCCGGCGCGGCCAAAGCGCGTATCGAAGGCGCGGAAGGAATCGCCTATGGCCAGGAAACGCCGCTCATCGAAAATGGTGTAGGTGGGCAGGTGAACCTTGTGGTGGACGTGGACGACCTCGCCTCGCGCCAGGTAAGCGGCGGCGATGTAGAAGCGGTGACGGGCGTCCTCGTCCACGAAGCCGACGACCAGGTCCAGGTCTCGGCTCGCCTTCAGCAGTGGCTTGAAAACTGGATCGTCTTCCGAAGGCCGGCAAGCAACGGCGGGGACAAGGTCTTGCAGTACGTAGCCGGTCAGCGAGAGCTCGGGAAAAACGAGCAGGTCGGCATTCTGGGAGTGAGCCTCTTTGGCGAGGGTCAGATGCTTCTCGAGGTTGGCTTCGACATTGCCGAGCTTGGTGTTGATTTGAGCGAGAGCGAGGTTTAATCGCATAATTTAATCTTACCATAACACGACCCCAAAGGTTTTTTTAAACCTTCAGGGTCAGATAAGGCGGAGAGGGTGGGATTCGAACCCACGGTGGCCACAAGGACCACAACGGTTTTCGAGACCGTCCCATTCAACGCTCTGGCACCTCTCCGAGGGGGTGTCAAGTGCCAAGCGTCATGTGTCAAGTGTAGAGTGTCAGGTCTCGGCTTGGCACTTGATACGTGATACGTGACACATAACAGCGGAGCAAATTATATCCTAAATCTCGACGCTCGCGTGCCAATCCGGATAGACGGTTTGTGTGAGCCCCCGCTCGGCCAAGCGTTCTCTCAGAGCAGTGGCTGCTCTCGCCTCGCCGTGTACCAGGAAGATCTGCTTAGCCTGATTCTTGACCGACATGGCGTAGTCAATCAGGAGGGTTTGGCCAGCATGGGAGGAGAGGCCGCCGATGGTAGCGATCTCGGCGCGGCGGTGAAAAACTTCGCCAAATATTCTGACCTTCTGCTCGCGTTCGGCCAGACGGCGGCCCAGTGTATCCGGCGCCTGCCAGGAGACGATCAAGATCACGTTGCGCGGGTCTTCGATGTTGTTACGCAGGTGATGCAGAATGCGCCCCGTTTCGGCCATACCCGAGGCAGATATAATGATCAGCGGTCCCTTGCGGTCGTTGATCGCTTTGGACTCTTCCACAGAGTGGGTATAGGTGAGTTGCTCGAATTCCAGAGCCGGATGTTTACGCGTGCGAATAAAGTCGTGTGTTTCTTTATCGAAACACTCCGGGTGCTGCTCGAAAACTTCCGTGGCATGGACGGCCAGGGGGCTATCCACATAGACCGGCACAGATGGGATGCTTCCCTCGGCGAGCATCTCGTTCAGGAAATAAACAAGCTCCTGTGTGCGCCCCACCGCAAAGGCCGGGATGATGACCTTGCCGCCATGCTCGACCGTGCGCTTGATTACGTCGCGGAGTTCCTTATAGGCAGCCCGAATGTCTTCATGTGGTTTGTCTCCGTATGTACATTCCATCATCAAGTAATCTACTTTGCCGCTGGGGAAGACCGGCTCGCGCAGCAGAGGCATATGGTGACGGCCGATGTCGCCGGAGAACCACAGGTTCACCTTGCGCCCCTTCTCCTCGATCTCCAGCGAGACGCCCGCCGACCCGAGGATGTGTCCTGCCTCCACCAGGCGCACGCTCACGCCCGGCACCGGCTCGAAGGGTTCGTCGTAGGATACAGGTCGAAAATGTTGTGCTACCTTCGTTGCATCCCGCATCGTGTAGAGCGGCTCGGCAGGCGGCTCGCCACGCCGGAATCGCTTCTTGTTGATGAATTCGATATCGGCTTCCTGAATGTGACCTGAGTCGCGCAGCATGATGTCGGCCAGGTGCGCGGTGGCCGAAGTGGCATAGATTGGGTTGCTGAAGCCTTGTTTGACCAGGTTGGGCAGGTTGCCGCTGTGGTCAATGTGGGCATGGGATAGGATGACGGCATCCACGCGGCGCGGTGCGAATGAGAAGTTCTGGTTGCGCTCATAGAAATCGCGCCGGTGACCCTGGAACAAGCCGCATTCCAGCAGCAGCTTGGAGCCGTTGACTTCGAGCAAATATTGAGATCCGGTCACGGTGCGTGCCGCGCCGTTAAAATGGATGCGCATGGATAAACCTCTACTTTTTCAGTAGTTCGAGAATCTTCTCGCCAAATCTTTCGAGCCGCCAGGGCGAGTCGGGCATCAATTCTGCCAACGCCGCTAAATCCTTTGGGTCTTTCTCGGCGATCGCCTGCATGAAAGGACGCGGCAGCACCACATCTGATTCAACTCCCATCTTTCTTGCGGTACTCTTTCGCCACTGGCGAAGCGCATCCAGCCGCCGCAGAAATGCCTCGTCGGGGCGCGGCGAGATGAGACGCCGCACCGGCCTGGCCTCCATCCCTCGCCGGACAGCTTCGAGAATGTCACTGGCAAAGAGATCCATCTGCCGCAGGGTCAGGCCAGCCTCTCCTAGATGATCGTATCTTTGCGGAGCGGCCTGGGCTACACTGACCAGAGTCCTATCGCCGATGACTTTGAACACCGGGCGGTTCATGCGTCTAGCCTGCGCCTCGCGCCAACGGCAGAGTTCCTGAAGGATGGTCAGCTCTCTGTCTGTGAGTTTTTGTGTCCCGCCAACGCGCTGCCAGGCGGCGTAGCCATTCTCGGTGTGGCCGTTAACTTGGCAAATTCGGCCAAATTCCTCGAACGCCAACCTCCAACGATCTGTCTCTTCCAATTCGGCCTGTAGCAGGTCTCGAAGGTTGAGAAGGTAATGGGTATCCAGCCGTGCGTAGTTGAGCAACTCGGCTGAGAGTGGACGCCGTCCCCAATCGGCTTTCTGGTAGCGTTTGTTCACGGCCACGCCGAACTTTTTGGCCAGGAGGCTATCCAATCCCACCTGTTTGTATCCCAGGATGCGCGCCGCCTGCATGGTGTCGAAGATATTGGCAAAGGTGAAGTTGAAGTCGCGCTTCAGTGTAATGATATCGTACTCGGCTGCGTGGAATATCTTCTCGATTTTTGGATCAGCAAAGATGGGCGCAAGGGGGGAAAGATCCTTCAGCTTCAGCGGGTCTGCCAGATAATCCGTCTCAGGCGTGGAGAATTGGATCAGGCAGACCTGTTCGCGATAAGCATGCAGGCTATTGGATTCGGTATCCACTGCCAGGTGTGGCTGGCGCGCCAACTCGCCAGCCAATCCGTCTAATGCGGCTGGCGTGGCGATCCATACAGGCGGCGGGAGCTTGCTCGACGACATGGGGTGATTATAACAGGAGCTTCTCCATCACCAGCGCATTTTCCCTATCGTTATAATACCTCTGCCAGTTATCCACCTCCAAATACCCCTCTGCCTGGTATAGCCGTATCGCTGCCTGGTTCGACGACCGCACGCACAGACGGATGCGTGGCTGCTTTATCCGGCTCTCGCATTCACGTAACAAGGCTCTGGCAATCCCTTGCCGACGGTATTCCGGTGCGACGCCCAGCGTGGCAATCCATGCCATTCCCTCCGATGGACGCGGGTCGGCAGCGATGAAACCGATCATCTCGCCACTGTTCGTCACCTTCAGGCGGATGACATTGGGATAGCTCAGCACCGCCACCAGGTCCAGGAGTGGCCAGGCATCCTCCAGGAAGCAGGCGCGTTCGAGGCGGCGGAGTCCACTCAAGTCACGCAGTGAGGCGGGGAGAATATCCATAAGAAAGGGAAAATGTGGGGTGTGCGGGCGGCAAAGCCGCCCGCACACCCCACACCCCTATTCTATCGAGATGATACTACTTCTCTTTCCCTTTGACGAAATTCTCGATCATGCTGGTGAATTCCATCGGGAAGATGAACTTGGTCGAGGCGCTCAGGCCGAGACTCTTGAGGGTCTCGAAGTATTGCAGGGTCATCGTCTTCTGGTCAATGATCTTGGCCGCGGCAAAGATTTTCTCGAGGGCGACCGAGAAACCTTCGGCTTTCAACACCTGGGCCTGTTTCTGGCCCTCGGCTTCTAGGATAGCGGACTGTTTCTGGCCCTCGGCCTTGAGGATGGCGGCCTGCTTCTCGCCTTCGGCCACGTTGATGGCGGCCTCGCGCGTACCGGTCGATTCGGTCACCACCGCGCGGCGGATGCGCTCGGCGGACATCTGCCGGTTCATCGCCTCCTGGACCTCGCGCGGTGGGATGATCTCGCGGATCTCGACGTTGGTCACCTTGACGCCCCAGCGCTCGGTCACCTCGTCCAGGCGGGTGCGCAGCAAACTGTTGATGTGCTCGCGCTCGGAAAGGACATCATCGAGGGGAATTCCGCCAATCACGGCGCGGAGTGTAGTCGTCGCCATACCCTGAGCGGCCATCTCGAAGTTGCCGACCTGAAGCACAGACTCGGCCGGGTCGAGCACCTTGTAGTACCACAGGAAGTCAATCGAGATGGGGGCGTTATCTTTGGTGATCGAAGTCTGGTGTGGGATTTCGCGCACCTGCTCGCGCAGGTCAACCCTCACCGGGCGGTCAATGACTGGAATGAGTAACACAAGCCCCGGGCCCTTGGTGCCTATGCAGCGCCCCAGCCGGAAGACGACCAACCGCTGGTATTCGTTGACAATACGGATGGCGTTGGCCAGAAAGATCACCAGCACCACAACGACAAAAGCGACTACACAAAGTACGGTTGTTGTAACTGCTCCTGTCATATCTTACTCCTTCCTTGTCGAATAGATTGTTATCTGACTGATTGTTCGTCACGTTCGACGACCAGGATGAATCCCTCGCGGCCGGCCACGCGGACTCGGCCACCTGCTGGGATGGGTTTCTCGCTGCGAGCGCTCCACAACTCTCCGGCCACTTGCACCGATCCTTCTTCATGGATTCGGGTCTTGGCCTCGCCAATCTGGCCGATCAATGCCCCCAGGTCGTGACTCGGGCGGGCGCCGTGTGCCTGGATAGCCTTTCGGACGATCAACCACAAGAAACTGGCTGCCGCTGCCGAAACGACGACTGCCAGGATGGGGTTGACCGCCGGCAGGAATCCCGCGCTGGGAAACAGGTAGACCGAACCGACGATGACGCCCAGCAGGCTGATTGCCAGGAAGATTTCCCGCTTCGGCTTGCGCATGGCGTAGACGAACGGGATGATGCTCAGCACTAGCACGATCAGCGCCCACAGGTTGAAGCCGAGATTGTAGACCGCGTACCCGGCCAGTGCCAGCAAAAACAATGCGCCGATCTCCAACAACCCTGTGCCGGGCGTGACAATAGCCATCAGCAGCAGAACCGATCCGAGTACGAGTAGCACGTAAGCCAGATTGGGGTCGAGAAACAGGTTCATAGCCGTTCCTTTCTTGGAGACGCCAAAATCATTATACAACAATCGCCGGATTCGCGCTCCATACAATCTACGCAAATGCCCCACGCCGGTTTTACGGACCGGAGGGTTTGGGGTAGAATACAGCCAAAGTGAGAGGAGATCGCTATGCCTAAATACACTGTTGGTCTTGCTCGCACCTATTCAGTTGAAATCGAAGCGCCAGATATTGAATCCGCTATTCAGGCTGCCGACTTTGTCGGTTGCCCGGACGAATCCTGGGAGATAGACAGTGAAGAAAGCGGCTGCCTGATAATCGAAGTCAAGATTTTGGAACAAGAGGCTTTTGAGCTGCCCTGACCGCGACGGAGACTGGAAAATGGATTTCCTAAACAGAATCTTTCAGGGTGATTGCGAGGAGGTTCTAAAAGGACTCCCTGATAATTCTGTTGATTTAATCTTTACCTCACCGCCCTATGCCGACCAGCGCGCAAGAATTTACGGGGGTATAAAACCAGATCACTATGTTGACTGGTTCATGCCGAAAGCGGCGCAATTCTTGCGCGTGCTGAAACCCACCGGAACTTTCATTTTGAATATCAAAGAGCGCGTGGTGGATGGGGAAAGACACACTTACGTTCTCAATCTCATCCTGCGGATGCGAGAACAAGGCTGGCTTTGGACAGAGGAATTCGTTTGGCATAAGAAGAATTCGTATCCGGGCAAATGGCCGAATCGTTTTCGCGACAGTTGGGAACGGTTGATCCAGTTCAATAAGTCAAAGCGATTTGCGATGTATCAAGAAGCGGTAATGATCCCTATAGGGGATTGGGCGAAGGATCGGCTTGCCAACCTGAGTGAAACCGATAAAATTCGCGATGAATCAAAAGCTGGCAGCGGCTTCGGAAAGAATGTTTCTAACTGGCTTGGCCGCGATAAGGTTTATCCCACCAACGTTATTTACATGGCGACCGAGTGCGGCAACAAGAACCACAGCGCAGCCTTCCCCGAAGAACTGCCTGCATGGTTTATAAAACTGTTCACTAAACCTGGCGATGTGGTTTTAGACCCATTCATTGGCTCTGGTTCGACAGCGGCAGCAGCCGTCCAATTAGGGCGGAACTATGTGGGTATTGATGTCAGTCAAGAATATGTCAAACTAACGCAGGATCGCGTCTCAGAGAGACAGATTCGGATGTTTGCCGAACAGAAAGCTGAATACATAACAAAACGGGAGGCAAAAGATGAATCCCCTCAATCTTGATGATGTGCGAGAGTATGTCAATGAGCATATTGTTGACTTTCATCAGCGCCGTATCAAATCCCTAGAAGAATTAGCGTTAGAGAAACTTCTCAATAAAAATCCTTATCTTTTCAAGGCAAAAAACATACGCTCTGTTTCTGAATTAATCCCAAGTTTATTGGATGCCTTCCTCTCCTCATCCGAGGAAAAACTCTTCGGCGATTTTCTGGAAGGCTTGGCCATTTTTGTCGCAAGTCAGACCTGTAGTGGTCATAAGTCTACTGCATCTGGAGTGGATTTAGAGTTTTTCAACCAGGGGATTCATTACATTGTTTCGATTAAATCCGGGTGGAATTGGGGAAATAGTTCTCAACAGAAACGCCTTGAAGAAGATCTAAAAAATGCTGTCAAACGTGTCAAACAATCTAACCCCGGTGCAAATGTACAAGCCGTGTTAGGGATTTGTTACGGAAAACGAAAGACGAGTTACTTGCGCGGATACTTGAAAGTGGTCGGCCAAAATTTTTGGTACCTGATTAGCGAAAGCATGCATCTCTATACTGATATCATAGAACCAATTGGATATAAAGCGAGAGATCATAATCAAGCCTTTCTTGATGCCCGAGGGGACGCTATAGATCGTTTAGTTCATCTTTGCATGGATAAATTCGGCGATGAAACAGGCAAAATTGATTGGGTAAAACTCGTCGAGTTCAATAGCGGGAATTTTGACCTAGACAGGTTTCTGCCCCAATAAGTCGAGGCTTTGGCCTTTCACCTAGCAAGGAGACAAGTAATCTATGCCAACATATCAAGTCAACCTCTTGCGTTCGTATGTGGTTGAGATAAACGCCCCGAATCAAAAAATGGCAGCGCGGTTAGCTGAATTCTACGTTGGAACGGGCGCGGACGAATCGTCAGATCTTGACAGAAGCAAATTCCGTTTCCAAATCCAAGATATCGAAATGGTTCAAAACGATGCGATGGAAGTATCCCCGATAGGGAAATAAACATAAGGAGCAGCTCAGTGCCCTTCACCAAACTCTGTGTCCTCGGCCTCGGCTACATTGGCCTGCCCACCGCATCTACCTTTGCCACGCACGGCCTGCAGGTCGTCGGTGTGGACGTGAACCCGCAGGTGCTCGAAACGCTGCGCAACGGAGGCATCCACATTCATGAACCCGGTCTGCGCACGGTGGTGGAAGCGGCGCTGAAATCTGGCAAGCTGACCATCCGCGAAAAACCCGAAGAAGCGGATGCCTTCATCATCGCCGTCCCGACGCCTTTTTATCACGATCAATACGGCGATTACAACGGCCAGAAATACAAGCTGGCAGATATGCGCGCCGTGACCTCCGCCACCGAAGCCATTCTACCGGTGCTGCGCAAGGGCAACCTGGTGGTGCTGGAATCCACCTCGCCGCCGCACACCACCGTTGATCTGGTTGCGCCTATCTTGGAAAGATCAGGTCTAAAGGCGGGGATGGACTTCTACCTGGCCTACTCGCCGGAGCGCGTCTTGCCCGGCCAGATCCTGCGCGAGCTGATCGAGAACGCGCGCGTCATCGGCGGCGTCACGCCCGAATCGGCGCAGGCGGGGCGAGACCTGTACGCCATCTTCGTCAAAGGCGAGATCGTCCAGACGGATGCCACTACCGCTGAGATGGTCAAGCTGATGGAGAACACCTATCGCG
>Ga0209610_1000417_pt1 | contig 22261 bp, 22 predicted proteins | sample LakKivw275mmetaG_FD_184137 | JGI IMG/M metagenome (GOLD analysis project Ga0209610, IMG submission 184137) | Anoxic lake water microbial communities from Lake Kivu, Rwanda to study Microbial Dark Matter (Phase II) - Lake Kivu water 275m metaG... | ecosystem: Environmental > Aquatic > Freshwater...
ATGATTAAAAAAGCAAGAATACTATATTTAGTATTTCTTTTTAAATAGTGCATTTTTAATGTACTCTTTTTATTTAACAGTTGCAAGGGAGGGGGATAGGCTTTACTTTTTGCCTGGCATTAAATGCGGGACGACAAAAGAAGTCTGTCCCCCATTTTGCCTATATATAAAAAATGAAAAGTAATCGGGTGTGAGTTTCATATTTAATATTATTTTATATATTCGACAAAGGGTTGGGGAAGTCCTTCTTTTTAAAAGAAAAGGTTAGCGATAAGGGATTGTGAGGTGCTGAATTATGAGTATATCTTCCAAGGTAAGGCTTCACAACTTCATTCTGTTCTTTCTCAAAATCGGAAAATATCTGTGGTCAAATCTTTATTGTTCATAAATAGTGTAACGAACTGTCAAAAAAAGATTTGACCACATTTCTTGTTCATAAATATCCTGTAATTTACTAATATAGTACATCAAAGGAACAATAGTGACTGGGTGAAGTCCAACCCATTACATTAGAAAAGTCAAAGTTATCGTTTAAACCAAGTCCAGGTTGATACCCTAAGGCCCCATAGCCAGCTTCCCAGATTAACATACAGGTCACTGGAACATCATAACTACTCGCCCAAGTTTGAATCAGACCCATTTTTGTAGAATCTTGGGCAATATCAAACATCGCCTCAATAAGGGAACTGGTCCATTCACTGCCTACATCTAGAGGATTGAAATCATCGCTACTGCCCCATTCGTCTACATCTCCCGTAGCTCCTTGATCTGAAGAACAAGCTGTCTCAATTACACATACATTATCAAGGGAGTTGAGATTATCGATAAAACTTCCACTATGGCAGGATCCTAAAATAAAATTGAAGACTATCTCCGGGTAAGCAGCCATCTTATTACGAAACTGAGAGGCATAGAAATGTTGACCACCTAATCTTATTGAATCTACTCCACCATGGGCAATGATATAAATAGTGATCACATCTTTGCCTTCTTCCGCCATTTCGTCAATGATATCTAACACTTGAAGGGCATCAGTCTGCACCAGTCCTTCGACTCTGGAAGAAGTACTTTTGTAGGCATTAAAAAAACTAATGCCATTCAGGTAAGTATCTACCGCACAATCATATAGGTTCTCTGTAGGCATAAGCCCTTGCACTACAATAAAACCTTCCGACCATTGACTGACTAAGGCAGGAAATATGTAAGCTGAAATAGTCCCAGCAGCTGCTACCAGAGCAACATTGGTTTGTATTACATCCTCTTCATCGGGAACTTCTTTCGAGATTGCTTCGGGAACAACACCATTGATCTTCGGCCACCAAAGAGCATCATGTTCTAAATGATTACCCTCTTTATCCACCAAGATATATTTGACCGGATGTTCGTAAAAAGAATGGGGGGCTAAATCAAGGAAGAAGAAAAACATTTCCTCTTCCAAGGTCATTTGAAAGCTTGCCTTGGCAGCCGTTCCCGAATCCTCCAAAAGAATTGCCCCTGAAGGCAAGGAGGAATCTAATTTTACACACCAATATGGTTCCCCTGATTGAATTTCTGGAATTTCAGGTAAAATTTCTGCAAGGACTACATCAATGGCTTTTTGCATCGCAGTTTCCACGGTTACTATAACATTAGCACTAGAACTTCCTGCCGTATTAGTAGCCGTAAGGGTATAAGTAGTAGTTTCGCTAGGACTGACCACGAAATTACCTGCTAATGCTACACTGCCCACCTCCGGAGTTATCATCACACTAGTAGCCCCGGAAACTTCCCAGGTTAAAGTAGAACTATCTCCCTCATCAATAGTGGTGGGATTGGCAATAAAACTTGTAACTATGGGAGCTGAACCGGAAGGAGTACAGCCAATCATTAAAGCCGGTAAAAGTAAAATGACCCCTAAAAACAAAATTATTCTTTTCATTTTTTTATACCTCTTTTTATTTTATAAAATTTTAAAATTGTTTAAGAAAAATTTATTGCTCCTTTCCTAACCATTACTAAAAAATCTCCTTTGTTTTTATCACTCCTTTCTTTGGTTTAAATTTTTAAAAACCTTGTCAGTAAACGAGAAAATAAATAGGTTAGTATGAAGTTGAAATTTAATACCCTTATATACATATATATTCGACATAAGTTTTAAAAATCCTTCTTTTTGTGAAATTATTTTAAATTTCTACTGTAATTGGAAAAGAAGTGGGATAAAATAGATTCATAAACTATTGTTCGTATCTACTTATTGAGATACATTTTTAATAAATTGTTAGAAAGGAAGGAAGTAAGGTACAGGAAGAGGCTGTAAGAGATTATGGTGTGCTGGATTATGAAGAAAGTAAGGGATTGCCACGTCGCTTCGCTCCTCCACATTTTGAGATTAATACATTACATAAGGAGAGATGGAATGGATATAAGAACATTATTAGACCTAATCGCCAATCAGGGATTCCCTATCCTTTTCTTCTTCCCTGCATTCCAGATACCAAAACGGAAGAAAAACAATCATAACAATAAACCAAAACCAAGCGAAAAATATAAGTCCTAATCCAATTGAGAGAATATATGCGCTGGTATAAATTGGATGTCTGATATTATTTGCTCTCTCTCCTTTAAAATGCGGGATTCGGAATTTCATATGACTCGTTATTAGGCGAATTATTTTCATATCGTCAAACTAATTTTATAATATACGAAATCATACTACTATTTGTTTAGTTTGAAAATAATTATATTTTACTAAAAATCAACAATTATGCAAAATTAATTGGTATGAAAATAGTATTCTTAGGGATGGAAATACCCCTCTTTCTATATTGTTTTATTTTTGCTGTCTGGGTATGTAGCGAATCTAATTCAAAGATTTTTGTTTTCATATTTTTTCCAGCAAAACGTATAGCCCTCGAATCAAATCCAGCTCCAAAAATAAGAATTTGTTCCATGCCGTTTTCAATATGATTTACTATCAATTCTTCTTGCTTCTTTTCTCTTATATCCATAATCCTTACCATTTATTTAATACCTTTTATTTCAATTCCAAGCATATTTTTTGAGATTATCGCACTTTTTAATGGCGTTTTATCCAAGATAACAGCTATCTCCTCTAATGTTGGGACACTAATTCTCATCCTTATAATATTTCGGTATTTCGTCTAACGATTAAGATTGCTTCCGAAGTAAGAGCACAGATGAAGCTAATGTTTTTGAGTTTCTCCGGTTGGTCTGATGTGCCGAAAGCAATTTAGCGAAGCGGCAGCATTATATTTCTTATATCCACAAACATATATTGAATATTAGGAAGATTTACCCATAATTTGTTTATAAGGTAGAACTAAGCCAACTATCCAAAGTATGACGAATATCACAGTAAATGGAGCATGCGGAGTCCAAAGAATGAGCGTCCCAAGAATATTGATACCACCTATGATCAACATCGCATACCAAGCCCATTTTTCGGCTTTCCTATAGGGTATCAAAGATATAACACAGCAGAACAAGCCAAGGGTTAATGTTTCTAATCCATAGATTTGATTCATATGTATCATAAAATCCGTCTGTGGAATAGCTACTCCATACATCTTCATCCACAACCCTAAGTGTCCCGTTGACAAGAACAAAGCCCATAATCCTCCGAATATATTCCATGCCCCAATAATGGTCAACAAAGCAGACGCAATATTTAAAGTCTTACTCTTCATAATTTATCACCTTACTTTCTTTTTTGCCGCCGTTTCGCAAAACTAATAAACGCATTACTGTGTTATCCTCCTAAATTCTCTCCCCATATAAAATAAGACTAATAAGTATTTAAAATTAAATTACGCATTTATATTTTTTGCTGCATATTTTTATTATTTGGATAAATACGCTAATATTTCTTTTTGAAACCTTCGTATATCTTCAAGGTAATGAGAAATAATCTCATATAATTCTTCATCGGATATCTGGAAATAAAGATGAACCAATCGATTTCGATATCCTGCCATTTTAATTAGTTGCCCTTCTAAGTCTATAGATATGATTCCTTTTTGTTCTAATCCTTGAGCTATACTTTTGTATTCCTGCGCCAAATTAGTACCACCACTTTTAGCTAATATGTGGCGACCTACATCAAAAATGGCTTCTAAGGAACGCCTAAGGAAACTTTCTGCGGAGGCAGCAGTACGTTTCTTGACAAACTCCTCTTTGGGTAAATGAGAAAGTGCTTCTAATTCAGTTAAATACTCGCTTATTAAAGCTAATCTCTGTTTTACCAGAATTTTATCTATAGCCATATCATTTAACCTCCTCAAGGATTTCATCAAGATACATCTTTAAAAAAGGCTTAAAATCAGCAGCACGGCGAAGTATATCCTCTTCATATTTCTCTTTAATACTTGGGGAAAGAGAATAAATACATTCTCCACAGATAGCTTGTGCTTGAAAAACAGAGTGTGTCTCCTGGAGAAAAACAAGATCGAGGGGAAAAGGATTAAACAATTCTTGAAACTCATTATAAATAAAGCTATAAAATTGAAAAATTTCCTTTGGTCCAGGCAATTTTTTCTGCAATACCAACCCTACATCAATATCAGCCATACGGTCTTCAGGTATTTTGGTTATACCTTTTAATATATTAATAGCTGTTTCTACCTGTGAGCCAAAAACATATATTAAGATTATGTTATATTTTTTAGCGATAGTAGCTAATATATTTTTTTCTTTGAAATTTGCATTAATTGATATCATCTTTATTCATCCTAGATTAAAACCTCATGGTAGCTTTTATGTACTTTAACATAATTTGTAACGGGTAACAAGTGGCTAACTACCCCACTAAAGTTTACACTAACCAACACCAGGGCTATAGGCTATCCAATCTTTCTTTATTTTCCAATTATATCGTTTTTCCATCCAATCAACTATGGCCTGATAATAAGATGATGATCTTGAGGTATAGCTATAGATTCCATATAGTTAATCCTTTCTCATCAAGTTCTTTTAGCCAGGATTCTGCATGGCCAGTAAATTCTTCAATTAGAAACAATTGATTCAGAAACTTGCACATCTTCCAACCTCAATCCACTAACCCACTGCCCTTGATTATCTTTTAGAGAAAAGGACACATTAGTATTTTATCTTCTCTACTTTTTCGAATATCTCTTTTTTCTTCTTTGCTAAAATACTATTTTTTATGAATTTGTAATATATTTTTTAACCTGAACCTGAGTGATAAAAGTGTTTATCTTTATAGGAATTTTCTAGATTATCAAAAATGAATCAAATAACTGTCTCTTGCCACAGTTTATTTCACATATCATATTTAATCAGCCACAATAGGTATACTCCCTCTGGTTTTAATCTTTCCCATATTATAAATCTTTTTGGTAATCGAAAAGTATAAAGTGCAATCATGAGTTTATGCTTTCTTTCAATATTTTTCCAAAGATATTTAATGGGAATAACTTTCGCTGTTATTAAGTCGTCACGTTCAAGAGCAGGTAGAGGTAGGGCATTATATTCCCCTATCAATATTACGGCAGCGCCAGTTTCATCTTTTATTACAAGGATACCCTTCTTTTCCGAAGTATTATTTTCACTTTTAAATGAAAAACTTATCCTGCCTTGCACATTCATTAAGTGCCCCTGATAAGTCTCAAAATGAGAAACCAGTTCGCCTAAAGGCATTATCTCACTTTGACTGACTTTTACTTCGATCTGCTGCGAGAAGAGTTCTTCTTGGTCTTCTGCATTTATAGTTATTGTATGATAGCCCTCCTCTTCTACCGAAGTTGTATCCCATATAGCGGTAGTGATATCCCATAGACCACCTTTTTCAATCTTCATCGGAATAGCATCACCCTGGTCGATCTGATATCTTATTTCTTGGAGAGGACTATATTCAGTGTAAACCTGAGCTGTCACTACTGTCTCTCCAGATAATAAAGGATCTGGAGAGATAATATTTATCTGCCTATCTGTACCAATCACTTTATAAAAGCTAGAAATATCTTCTCCATCTACCTGAAAAATGCGATAACCATAAGGCTTTCCATCGGGACAAGAACCAAGCCACCACTCCCCACACAGAGCGCCAGTAACCTGCTCTGGGATGCCTTGACTATCTATCAATATATCCATATGCCAATGTCCTGAAAACATTTTCGTTGTATGTTGGTTGAGCAGATTTAGAATCTTAGTACTATTTTCCCATGATATAGTTGGCTCATGAAAAAATACTAATAGTGGCTTCCCTTGTCTATAAGATAAATTCTTTCGCAACCATTCAACTTGATAATCTGGTATCTTATAAAATTGATTACCATCTAAAAATTCATTTGGATCTAAGATGATACAGTGATATAAGCCCCAATCGAAAGAATAGTAGGTAGGTCCGAAGTAATCTCGATACATTTCCTTATTATACCCTGGCTCGGTGCTAATATCCTTCTTGTAATGTATGCCTACAACATCATGATTTCCCACTGTATTAAATACAGACATATTAAATTTGCTGATTAAACTGGAATAAATATCATACCACTCCTTAGCTTGTGATATTGTCACTGTGTCAGCCTCCAATACTAAATCACCCGTAGTAACTACAAATGCAGGATTTATTTTATTAATCTCTCTTATAGCTTCCTCAAAAAAGATCCTATGCTCCTCAACGGCGTCTAAATGGATATCTGTTATTTGAACAAAAGTAAATTGCTTTGAATCTTTATTTGGTGTAAATTTTAAAGCAAAGTTAAAATCAGTCTCCCGCAAGCTTTCATACCAGGGAGTAGTCGGTGTATAATCAGAAGGTGTAGTTATAAAAACAAAATGGCCTTCCCTCGGAAGTAGATAGCTTCCAGTTTCATCAGTAACAGTGACGGTTAACCCATTAGAAACAAGTATGTCAGGTAAGCCCAGTTCTCCTATATCCTGTATGCCATTTGCATTGTGGTCTTCAAAGACTATTCCTTCGACCTGGGAGATATCCTTAGATATGAGTGGTACTATGGTAGGTTGTAAAGGGGTAAGGATACAACCTGCTTCTTCTTCTGATTTCTTCATCTGTGGTTCAGTGGTTACCCGAATAGTATTCCCTTTTGCATCTATTATTCTATAAATTGTTGCATAAACAGTTAAACTCGGGTTAAAAAAAACTAAACCTAAAATAATTATCAATATCAGTATTAGAAAGTAATTCTTTTTCATACTTTTACTCTTCCTAAAAGATTTGTCTCTATCTTTAATCTCTCCATGTTTATTCTATCAGCCTCTTTCTAAGGGGAATTATCAAACCATATACAGATATTGATATTAAAGGCAGATGCAAGATTCCATTCCACCATAAAAGACTGGGAAACACAATGAAATTGGTTAAAATATTATCTCAAAATCTAATAAAATTTATCGAAATACTGGGTATCAACAACTGTCCCCTGTTCTTTTTTATCTATTTAAATAAAGTAATATATTCGGATAATACAAATAATCGATTTCTGGATAAGCCAGTTATTTCCTTGAGTAAACCTAATCTCTGAAAATCAACAATTAATCGAGAGGCAGCAGCAAAGCCTATCCCCAAATGTTCAGATACTTGATTAACAGAAACCACCGGGTTAGAGAATAAAAAGGATAATAACTTTTGGGCAATCGTTAATTTACGACCAAGAGATACTATTTTATCTTCATATTGTTTACGTAAGGTTATAATTGATTTTAGAGTTTCTTTTCCATTCTTAGCAGTATCGACAACTCCGGTGAGGAAAAATTTAATCCATTGTTCTATGTTATTCGATATTCTTACTATGGTTAGAGAATCATAATAAACTCCTTTATATCTTTCCAAAAAATCAGAAAGATACAAGGTTGGTTTTTGTAATATCTTTAAATCAATCAATTGTAAAATAATCAATAACCTTCCGATTCTGCCATTGCCATCTAAAAAAGGATGAATGGTTTCAAACTGATAATGACTCATCGCGATTTTTATTAAATTAGGTATACAAAGCTTCCGATTATGCCAAAATTTTTCCAAATCAGTTAAGAGTCCTGGCAATTCTTCAAGATGTGGGGGAATAAAAAAGGCATCCTTTAGGTTTGAACCACCTATCCAATTTTGGCTTCTACGTATCTCTCCGGGTAGTTTATGTTCCCCTCTTGCTCCAGAAAGAAGTACTCGATGAGTTTCTTTGATAATCCTAAGGGAAATTGGTAATTTTTCTAATTCTTTTACGGCAAAATTCATTGCCTTAATATAGTTTTGGACTTCCAGCCAATCATCTCGCTTTTCTGGTCTAATTTCTTTCTTCGGTAAAAATACTTCATCTATCTGGGTACGGGTTCCTTCTATACGACTGGAGGTAGTAGCTTCTTTTGCCACATGCATTTTGATAAAAAGTTCTACATCTGGTACTAATATAGAATAAGCATTCAGTTCCCCTAAATACCTCATTGCTTCTTCTAACTGCAGGTTTATCTGTTTATCTTTCCACTCGAATGGTTTATTAATAAAGGAGGGACTAAAACTCTTATATTCATATTGTTGTTTATAGCTTCCGGCCTGAAACATTAAATCACCACTTCAGAATTATTTTTATTAATATCTAATATTATTTAAATTGCAATTTTATATTATCATTTATTATTATAAATGTCAATAATTAATATATTATTATTAGTATCTACTTATTATGAAAATATAACCAAACTTTCATCTAAAAGTGATAATAACAATTTCTATTATTATCACATTATTCGTAAAATGATAATAACAAATCCATTATATCTTTGAAGGTAACAGCGATATGTGATAGGGGACAAATCCGCAGATTGGGTAGACTTACCCCTCTGCCTGTGCGTGCCTGCCTGTGCGTGTACGCACGCAGACAGGTTCGCACACAGACAGGTTGTTCTATTATAACTTATTATTATGCAACGAGTTTTCTATATAAGCCGGGTTAAATTTAGTTTTTATTCATGGCTCATATGCCATTTTTTCAATAGAGCAAACTTAATAAAATCATTAATTATCAAGGAGAATAGGAATGCATATCCAATTACTACTATCGTTTCAATCAAGGGGATTGCCTTAAGACCCAAGAGGCCAAAGGTTGAAAGAACTACTCCTAAAGTCATGTCTGCCAGAAGAATAGAAAGCAGAATTTTGCTAGGGGCAGTATCCCAAAAATGTCCTTTTTCTCTAACTACAAATATTGAGAACATAGCAAAAAAGAATAGTATTTCGAAACTAAAAGTACTGAGAGCTCCGTTATCTACACCCAAGTTGAAATAATGCAAGCCGATATAAAGAAGTCCGAACGCTTCTACGACCATAATCAAGCCTAGTACTACAGATATTTTGGCCAACCCATCGATATCCCAAATAGATGGTTTTTTTGACCATCTTACATTATCCGTAGATAATGATATTTTTACAAAATCAGTCATAAAGATCATTATCAACATCGCAGACGCTGAAATAACAAATTTTCCCAATAAAAGAAAGGCAAGAACAATAAAACAGGTTTTCAAAACTGTCCTAGTAATTTTGTTAAGTATCCAGGTATTTATGCGCTGAAACATCATTCTACCTATCTTAATAGGCCCATTAATATCAGTTAAGCCTTCGTCAGTCAATACTATACTGGCAGCACCTTTTGCCACATCGGTTGCGTTGTTAACTGCGATACCAACCTCAGCTTGTTTTAGCGCAGGAGCGTCATTTACCCCATCACCGGTCATACCAACAATGTGACCTTTTGCCTGAAAATTTTTAACAATAAGATATTTATCTTCTGGATAAACTTCCGCAAATCCATCGCTTTTTTCTACCAGCTCGACAGCCTTTAGCGGATTGGACTTTTCCAGTTCTTTTAATTCAGAAACCTTAACTATTCTGTCGCCTATACCCACATCTCTTCCAATTTCCTGAGCGATAGGAAGTGCATCACCAGTAAGCATCTTGACTGAGAGTCCAAAATTTCTTAGTTCTTTGATTAATTTTATGGAATCGGGTCTTGGCGGATCATATAAAGCAACTATTCCAACAAGTTCGGGTCTATTTTTAATTTTTGCTTTAGATACCGCCAATGTCCTGTAACCTTTTTTTGCAAATTCATTTACTCTGGCTTCTAAATTAGCTTCAGACTTCTCGTCTAAACCACAAACTTCAGCGATTACATCAAATGATCCTTTCATAACTTGAAATTCTTCCTTCCCTTTTTTTATTATGGACTCTGTTCTTCGGGTTTTTGGATCAAATGGAGTAAAAGCCTTTTTTATAAAAGAACTATCTAGAATATTTTTCTGTCTCGCTAAATCTATAAAGGCCATATCTATAGAATCATTATTTGCTTCCTGCGAAGCTAACGCACCATATAATAGAACGTCGTTTTCACTATAACCGTTAGTAGGAAATAGTTTTGCTACAGACAATTTATTCATAGTTATGGTACCTGTTTTGTCCACACATAGAATATCCATGCGGGCAGCATCGTCTGTAGCACTTAATCGCGTTACTAAAACACCCTTTTTGATTAGTTCTAATGACCCTAAAGCCATGCTAACCGTGAACATCGCAGGTAATGCTACTGGAATTGCCCCAAGCAATAATACAAGCATTAACGGAAGAATTTCCAGTAGATTTATCCCTTGCAAGAACGAAGCAACAAGAGCCACTGACAGCAATATTGCAACAATTATCAAAAGCCATTTTACAACTCTGGAAATAATTTCTTCGATATGTAATTTTGGTCGGGCTATTTGAACCAATTGGATTGTCCGGCCAAAATAGGTATTAATCCCAGTTAAAACTACAATTCCAGTGGCCTCACCTTTGGAAACTATCGAACCAGAATAGATGATTTCCTGAGGCTTCTTTTCTGTTTCCAGCGATTCCCCGGTTAATGCTGATTGGTCTACACTTATTTCGCCATTAATTATTTTTACATCTGCAGGTACAAAATCTCCGATTCTAACCCTGATTATGTCACCAGGTACCAACTCTCTCGCTATAACGGTTTTCCATATCCTATCCCGCAATACTTTCGCATTTACCTGTAACTTCTTCTTTAAAGCCTCAACAGCATTGGCTGCATTCTGTTCTTGAGCAAAACCAATTATCGCATTAAAAACAAGTAGACCGATTACAATATAAGCATCAGATTGTTTATGTAAAAACCACGAAAGGATGATTATAAACTCTAGCATCCAGGCAGTAAGACCCCAAAACTTTCTGAGAAATCTAAACAGTGGATTTGCTTTTTTTTCTAAAACCTCGTTATAACCATACTGCTCAAGATGGTTTTCAACTTCTGTTTGTTTTAACCCAAAGGCGAGATCAGACTTGAATAGTTTGATAGTACTTTCTGTATCAATATTACGAAGAACATCAAATTCTTTTTTTTCCATTATATTATTCACCTAAAACAAAATACCTTATTAAGGTTTACTCCGCTAGCGGAACAGAATTTATTTCACTTAATTTATTATTATGCGAATTATTTTCATAATGTCAAACTAATTTTATAATATGCGAAATCAGGTTACTCTTTATTTAGTTCTAATTGATATTTCTTGCCTCTGGCAATTATCTTAAACCCTTCTTTTTGCAATAATTTTTTATGCGCTTCCGATCCGCTTGGTTAAAGCTCCAGTAAGCAATTTAAGTAAATTACCCGCTAAAGGATAAATCTTCGCCAGTTTATACTATTTCTTTACTTTTAAAAAATTAGCATTTATAGCAACTATCACCGTGCTTAATGACATCAATGCAGCACCAATAGCCGGGGATATCACTAGGCCTATGTTGTAAAAGATTCCTGCTGCTAAAGGTATGGCAACAACATTATATCCAGTTGCCCAGAACAGGTTTTGTATTATTTTATTGTAGGTTGCTTTCCCAAACAGAATTAATAAAACAACATCTTTTGGATTACTATTAACTAATATTATATCAGCTGTTTCTGCTGCAACATCTGTCCCTGACCCAATAGCAATCCCAACATCGGCTTGAGCAAGGGTAAGCATCCAACACTTGATCCCTAATCCTTGTAGTTTCCTTATTGCTTCATAAGATTCTTCTCTTATCTTATCGGCGAGGGTAATTAATCCGATAATTTTATCATTAACCGTCACGTATACTAATGTACCACTGCCATCTTCTAAATTAGATTTGGTAACCTGCATATTATTTTTTATTACGTGTTTTTGGCTTACTAACCTAATTACATCTCCGTTTACTTGTCCTTCTATCCCTTCTCCTTTTAGAGTTTTAAAATTAGTCACTTCTGTATCTTTTACGTTGAGCTGTTTTGCTTTTTCAATAATTCCTTTTGCTATGGGATGTTCAGAGTTTTTTTCCAATGAGGATGCTAATTCAATAATTCTCTTTTCATTGTAACTGTTATCGAAAATAGTTATGGAGGTAACTCCAAATTTCCCTTCAGTTAAGGTTCCTGTTTTGTCAAAAACGACAGTGGTTATATTTCTTGAGTTCTCGAAAGCAGTCCTATTTCTAATCAACAGACCATTCTTTGCAGAAAGCGAAGTAGAAACCGCAGTAACTAATGGAATAGCTAAACCCAAGGCATGAGGACATGTTATTACCATTACTGTTGCCATTCGTTCAATGGCAAACGCTAAATCAAGCCCATAAATAACCCAATATATAAAGGTACCCACCCCTGCGGTGACTGCAATAATGGTGAGCCATTTTGCAGCTTTATCAGCAAGTCTCTGGGTTTTTGATTTGGAGGCCTGAGTATCTTTTACAAGATTTATTACTTTGTTAATATAGGAATCTTCTCCAGTTCCTACTACCTTAACTTCTAATACTGAATCTCCGTTAACAGAACCCCCAATTACCTTATCTCCTTTTTTCTTTTGGATCGGTTTTGATTCTCCAGTAAGCATCGATTCATCTAAATAACTGTTACCCTTCATAATAATTCCATCTGCAGGTATTTTTTCTCCTGCTTTAACAAGTACCAGATCTTCTCTTTTTATCTCAGAAATGTTAACATCTTTTATTTTTTCATTCTGAATTAGATGGACTGTATCAGGCAACAGACGAGCTAATTTTTCAAGTGCTTTAGATGCTCCAAGAACAGATTTCATTTCAATCCAATGTCCAATAAGCATAACATCGATTAATGTTGAGAGTTCCCAGAATTTGAATCCTTTTCGGAAGTCATTTGAACTGCCTACCGGTAGGGCAGGTTAATGGAATTTTTAAAATGTAATCTAATTATCCCTTTATTTTTTAACCTATTTCTCTAAATATTTTTCGCTACGATTCACCGAGAATCTTCTATTATCCTATTCTATCCTTCCCCATATTTTTTGTTTTTAGAAACAAGGCTAAAATTGCTAATAAAAATAATGGTAAATGTAAAACTCCTAACCACCAAAATTCTCTATTTAGAATAAACCAGTTCATCATATTCATGCCGCCAAATAAAAACCCAACAAAACGGGTAGTTCTGAAAGTGACTACATTCACACTTGGATAAGCTGCAATTAATAAAAAAAGCAATACTGGAGTTATCATACAGTAAGTTAACATAGCCCCATTAGTAAATAACGAAGTAATTAAAAAATCCGGATTAGCAGCATTATCCATTGGAAACCAATAGGACAGAAAAACTAAAGGAACTAAAATCCATTTCCATTGAAAATCTTTTGGTTTTGGATAAACATTCTCGGGTGATAAAAATTCCCATAACCATGAAACTGCCACTACCAATTGAAGGATACAGTTACCTGTCAATAAAACAAATCCATAATCATTGGTAAATGCACTATTTTGAAATAAAGAAACCGCTAACAAGAGAATAGATATGAAAAAAGCAAATATTCTATTAATCCGAATATTACTAAAAAATATTCCCCATATCATCATCAGCATGAATATCTTAAACACCGGAAAGATTATCGGATATGAAAAAATAATTGGATTTTTCAAGATCTCTACTATTGTCTTGGGAATTTCTGTGGTTGGATATTTTATAGCAGAATAGGAAGGTAAGAAAAATAAAAATCCCAAGATTAAATAAAACCACCATTTAATAGTCAAGGATTCAAGCTTGGTTTTAAAATCAATTAAATTAATCTTATTCCACATAATATTTATTTTGAATTACTTTTAGCACTTTGATACAGATATTCTTTACATTGCTTATATTGCTCATATTACATTCCTAAAAATTTTAACCACGCATGCACAAGAAAAGCTGGCCAAACAATCGCTTTTAAAAATCCCAAAACACCCATCCAAAAATCTGTGGCATTAGATAGGTAATATATCGCTGCACCTATAAAACCCAATCCATAAATGGCGCTAGACGAACTGCGCATATCATGTTTGAACATATTTTTTATTTTTCCTCTTTATTAATTAATAAGATAAAATTTAATCAATATCAATCCAAATTACTTCTATTTTTCCATAGCTTTTTCTTTTAATGCTTTTGGCATTTTTTCAATCGCGTAGCGCAGGGCGGTGCGGGGCATTGTTTTTTTATTTTTCATGATATATTCAAAAACCACTTTCTCATACGCTTGGCTGGCGGCTTTCAGCATCCAGCCATAGCCTTTTTGGACTAAATCGTCTTTGTCCAAGAATAAAATATCACTGATCTCAAAAACATCTTTTAAAAACAATCCCTTTTTGGCAGGAACAATAAGCGATACCGCCGAAGCACGCTTCATCCATCTATTTTCGGATTTTGCCCATTTTTTTAACTCATCTAAATATTCCGGATACATTTCCAAGAAAGAACCAATAGTATGATTGCAAAGCATATCACATGATGCCCAATTGTTAACATAGTTTTCCAGCCAATTTTTGAAAATTGGAAAATCTTTTTTCTCATAGTCTTTACAAAGACAATAAGACCAGTTGCAGGCGATAAAAGACTCTTCCATATAACCTGAACGCCAAAGTTCATCACATAATTCAAAAATTTCTATTTTTCCTTTGTCACAACTTACGACCTTAAAAAATTCTTTTCCGATTCTATTGACAATAGAAGTTTTAACACCATATAAATTCACCTTTTCTTTAAAAAAAGTCCGACCGCTTTTCAGTGTTTTTTCATCGCTATTTTCTTTTAGCTTATTTCTGATCTCATTAATTATTTTCGGCATATTTTCAAGATTATATTATGCTAATTTCATTTTTTTTCGTTTCACTTTTAGCGAATCTCAGAGCTTCACTCGTTTCGACGGCAGCTATTTTTATATAACGTTTTGTGTTTCAATAAGCGATAGTGAGGAGAAAGTTAGAAAACCTGCTATAGAATTAAATATCAAATCCAACGTCTCACTCTTTTTGTATAATCAATATATTGATTAGCAAATTTCGTTCCCAAGTTTTTTTCTTCCAAGGGGATAAATCGTTTTTCCATTATAATTATGAATATTACAGGAAAAGCAAATATAATTAATGAGCCGAGAAAAATCGCCACACCCAATAGAATAGACATCATTCCAAGATACATAGGGTGTCTACTTAATTTGAATGGTCCCGAAGTAATAAAGAAATTTGGCATTTTTTGTGGTTTGACCGTAGTTTGTTTTCTCTTAAAGAGCGAATCCGTCCAGAGATTCATTATAATGCCAAAAATAATTAACCCAAAACCTAAGTAATTGTAGGGAGAAAAAATAAACTTGTATAACGGAAACAGCAAGTGAAATCCTATAGATAGTAATAGTAAAATCATAAAATAAGTTGTTGGCATAATCTTGATTTCCCTATATTGATTATAATCACTCATCTACTTAAACCTTTCTGAAAAGATAGATTTAAATTGTAAATAACTCATTATTAGGCAAATTATTTTTATAAGGCCAAAGCAATATTGTATAATATACGAAATCAGACTACTCTTTATTTAGTCTGAAGACAATTTATATTTTATCAGAAATCAACGAATATACAAAATCAAATAATTTTTCGTTTGTTATAACCGTTTTCATCGAAGGGTTGAAGTTTCTCTATCCATATTTCCTCAAGCATTTTTAGATCATCGGTGTAGTCCATTTTCGCGTCTTCTTTAGGTTCAAGAAGGTCAATAATCTCAAAGGTAAAATTATCAGGACCGTTCTTATCAAAATCTTCTTGAAGAGCCTTGTTCATATAGGATCCGTGAGAAAGCTGAAATTTACAGCTGTTTATTTTCCCCTGTATATTTTTTCCGCTATCAATAAATATCTTCCCATTTACAAGATTCTTAACTTGGTAGACGCCCATTGCTTGCACAGCTTGGGTATATTGTTTCTTTAATTCTTTCTTGTTCATTTTCCTACTCCTTTATTATAATTAATGTGAAATACCATTTTATTATGGTTGATCAGCATATTTCCACCATGCGACTGATAATATATATCCAATCAAAGAAGTAAAAATCAATGACAGATAACTCCATTCATTCAATCTATTTTTTAACTCTTCTCCAGCGGCACCACAATATATACCGGGAATTGACCAGGGGAAATAATGACCCCAACCTAAATAAGGGATAAATTGCGATAACATCAAAATCACTATCAAAAAACCTAAAGGAGCTAAATAACCCTTCGACCATAAGGCAAAAAAGGATATCCATGTACCCAATGCTATAGTTAGTAGAGCAGTAACAAAATAAACTTTAATATTTTCAAAGATAATACTGTATTCCCAGCCAGATAAATTTAACATTTTACCTACTATAAAACCTATAATCAAATCGGAAAATATCAAACCCAGACACCAGATAATATAAATAAGGTATTTCGCATTTAATATCTTGGTACGAGAAATCGGTAACGAAAGTAAATCTCGGTAAGTATGATCTGAATATTCTCTACCAAATAAGTAACTGGCGATGAACCCAAACACTATTATTCCCGCAATACCGGCTCCCTGTGTTAAATAAAGTGAAAGATAAGAGCTCCAATTTACAGGAGTTGATAACATAGAAACCTTAATACTCAAAATACTTGATTTTGGAATCAATTCTGGATTTTGGATTAAAAACGTAATAACTCCACCCATGATAGGTATTAAAGTAAAAGCCACCAAAGTAATCCACAAAATACTTAAATGCTTGAGTTTTAGTAACTCTGATAAAAATGTCCTCTTTAGCTCATTCATACTTTATACCTCATCAGTTTTTATGGTTCTAATAAAAAAGGCTTCAAGGTCTTCTTCAAAGACATAAAGTGTCCGTGGTGTTAAACCTGTGCTTACTAGCCATTCACAAATAGTTTCAGGCTTATTTATTACCTTTGAATCATATACTTCAATCATATTTTTTTCGTTGATATTTGAAGGTATATTTTTATTCTTTAGAAATTCCACCGCCTTTAAATTTTCAGGTGTTTCTATGATTAGCCTTTTCATCACCTGCTGTTCTAATTCTTCGGATTTTAATTCTTTGATCAGTTTACCTTTATGGATAATACCGATTTTTTTAACCAACTTAGCTAGCTCACTTAAAATATGGCTGGATATAAAAATAGTAGTACCTTGCCTGGAAAGTTCTTTTAGCCTTTCTCGAATCTCTATAATTCCTGCCGGGTCCAATCCATTCATTGGTTCATCTAAAATCAATAGTATGGGTTGGTGCATTAATACTTTTGCCAGTCCTAAGCGCTGTAAGTTTCCTAACGATAAATGTTTCGCTTTACTATTCTGATAATTTAAAAGCCCTAATCTTTCAATAATATTATCAATTAATTTTTTCTCTTTCAATCTTCGTAAATGCCAACATACTTCAAGGTTTTCCTTCACGGTTAAGTTAGGATATGAATAGGTGGCTTCAACTAGATATCCCACATCATTCCAGAGATCGAAATTTTTTCTTATATTTTTGCCAAATAACAGAACACTACCTTGGGTCGGTTTTATCATTCCCAATAACATTCTAATAGTAGTGGTCTTCCCGGCACCATTTAACCCAACAAAGCCATAGATTTCTCCAGTTTCTACTTCCAAAGAAATGTTATTAACTGCCATAAAATCTTTAAAATTTTTGGTTAAACTATATACTTCTATTACTTTCATTTTTCTCCCTTTTTTTCAAGAGATGTCGTATAACGTTTGCCGATACCCTAAGTTACTCGACCAACGGGAGGTTAATTTGGGTGGAGCGACCGAAGGGAGTGGAATCGGGCATCTGCTGATATGAAGAACCATGCGTTTAACTATTTTTTTATATATGCAATACAGTGTGTACCATTAATTTTCGCCAGAATATTACCATCTTCATCTCTAAAAAACATTTTCTCCAAATCTTCAGAATCTAAATTCTGAATTAATTTAAAATTATAATTTTTTAAAAATGCCTCCATTTCTCCTTTTTCTATACCAAACAACCATGGCTCCTGGACACTATTTACTCTTCTATAAATACTCTTTTCACCATAATAAATATTTTCTCTTCTCAATACTGAGGCGTAAATATAATCGAAAATCACTCTACTTTCAGGCACGGCAAGTTCGTATATCCACTTAAATAATTCATCTGCCGCTTCTTTATTCAAATACATAATAATGCCTTCCAAGATGAATAGAGTAGTTTTATTACTTTCGAATCCGTTTAATTCCAGTTTTTCAGATAGCGAATCAACATTAAAATCAATCGGTATAAAAATAGTATTCTTGGGGATGGAAATACCCCTCTTTCTATACTGTTTTATTTTTGCTGTTTGCGTATGTAATGAGTCTAATTCATAGATTTTTGTTTTCATATTTTTTTCAGCAAAACGTATAGCCCTCGAATCAAATCCAGCTCCAAAAATAAGAATTTGATCAATACCGTTTTCAATCGATTCTTTAAAAATATTATCGATGTATCTTGTTCTGGCAATGACATACTCATAAATCCCCTTGGGGAAAAATGCCCAATTAAAATTTATAAGTTTGTATTTTACCAGGAATTTAATCAGTCCTGGTAGTAATCTTGGCGCAATATAATCTTCTGATTTATATAATTCATTTTTCTCAAGATGCGATGCAGCTCTATACATACAAGTAAAGCCTGCTGTTCTCGATGATTTACTATCAATTCTTCTCACTTTTTTTAATACCTTTTATTTCAATTCCGATCATACCCTTTGAGACTATTGCATTTTTTAATGGCGTTTTACTCAAGATAACGACTATCTCCTCTTTGGTATAAGCAGCATTAATAGAAGAAATTAAACCAGGACGTATTTCTTTCGGTTGTGCATTAATTTTTAAGAACCATACCATAAAAGGATTCATATCTCTTCTCAAATCACTGATAAAAAACTTTCCTCCTTTTTTTAAAACACGATAGATTTCATTAAATGCTTTCATCGGGTCTGGCCATTCATGCAATGATCCATTGGTAAATAGAGCATCAAACATATTATCACTAAAGGGAATTGCTTCGGCTTTTCCTGGTTTATATTCCACTCGGTCTATAAAATTGTATCCTTTAGCATTTTCCTCAGCAATCTCTATCATATCACGACTGATTTCAACACATTTCAAATGAGTATTGGTTGTTCTTTTTAGCCACTCAAGTCCTAAATAACCAGGGCCAGGACCAATTTCTAAGGCTAAACCAGAATCAATTCCAAAAGCAACTATCCTATTTGTTTCAATCCATCCTTTATCTCTTAAATGTCTTTGCATCTTATCATAAATAGTAACATTAAAGTCACCTTGTATACCTTCATCTGTCTCAATTACTCTTGGTCTGATTTTTACCATTTTTAATTTCTGGATCCAAGTTTGCATCATAATTTTCTTTAGTGGCAAATTCCACTAATCTTCCTTTCCAATTGCTTTTAGCGCTTTGACAAAGAAGACAATAATATTTAAAACCATAATAAATATAACGATTTACTGGTTGACGGATTCACAGTATTAACTTATTTTAAACACAATTTTTAAATATCTTGGTTAAATCTTTTTAAAGATGTAATTTCTCCAATTATATTCATAAAGACTTTTGTTCAGATATCCTTCTCTGATGAATTTTAAGCTGAACTTCCCTATAACTGTAATTAAATAATCTTTGGTATATCAATAAACCGTTCTTCTTAAGCTTTTCCCTTCTACTTCAAGATTACTCCATTCTTCATTAATATCTTCTCCATCTTGAATAAGCATAAGGAAGTAACCGTTCTTTTTTAATATACCTGACACCTTCCTTACAATATTCGGTAATTCATCTGGTTTAACATGAATTAACGAACCACTGGCAAATATATCATCAAATTGTCCAAACCTATCATCAAGATTATGAAAATCTATAATTTCAAATTTACCTTCGGGGTAATGCTTTTTGGCAACTCTAATACATTCCTTACTATAATCTATACCGATTACCTCTACCCCTACTGATGCCAACCTCTTAGTTTCATGCCCTGGACCACAGCCCAAATCCAATAGTTTTGATTTTTCAGGAAGTAAGGAGACAAAATCTTTTATGGTAGACATTAAAATATCATTTTTATACCACTCTGCCGCTGTTTTTTCTGCGGTCAAAACATAAAATAATTTTGTCTCATCTTTCATTCTTATTTTAACCTCACTAACACATCGGTTACTTTTTTTTAGCATATTTTAGGAATTGAATTTCCGATAATTCTTTATGATACGAAATCATGCTACTCTTTATTTAGTCTGAAGACAATCTATATTTTATCAGAAATCAACGAAAATACAAAATCCAATTGAAACAACAGACTGGCGGTGCGCTCGTTTGAACTAATTTTCCACAGTCAAATACACACAGTTACGCTATGTAATTTAAATCTCTTGTTTATATTTAACCTCTTTTTGTCTCCAGCAAATAAATATAACACACCTGAAATCAACGGGACAAGCATATTAATAGCAAAACCCGCTCCCGTTGTTAATCTCAGCAATAAGCCTATTACTATTGGGATGGTCACAAGATATCCTCCGATTTTTTCATATTTCCATCCAAGTCCAATAAAAATCAATGGGAAAAGTGTCAGCCAAACATTATCCCATAATGAATAATTAGGATTAATAAATGGCAGTGGATTTCCGTAACCAAAATAAAATGGAAGGCCTAACAATATTACTGCTAAGGCAATAATTCTTGCAGACCATCTCACAATTTTTAGTTGTTTTCCATTTAGTCTCATATTAGTACCATTAATTAATAATTATATTAAAACAAGATAATAAAAGAAATTTTAATATCTTACATAACTCTTTTTTAAAAGCACAAATCAGTTCCGTTTTGAAAAACGGAAGAGGAGCTAAGAGTGAAGTTCATTTTTAAAATTCTTTATCATGTAACAACGCATCTATTTTTTAGTTTTCGTTGTTATTATCAAGTACACATGAGCAAAAATTAATATTCCAAAATAGAACCCTAAGTTAATTTCTGCAGGAATTGCAAATGCAGATACAACATTTTCTACTTCATATACTGGCAAATCAAGCAAATTAAAAAAATCATTGGTTGAATTCTTTAGAAAAGTTATCGCAAAAGTGAAAAACAATAAAATATCATAAATTAATATTCCCGACTTTACATATTTTTTATCATTATAAAAAAGGTAGGTTAAAATTAATAAGGTGAAAATCGCAATGCTTAAAAGATAGGTTCCTTTTTTCATTAAAATAAATGCCCCTAACAAAGGAAATGCCCCTTTGAAGAATATGAATAAATAGAAGATTAAAATCCAGAATAAATTGAATAGTATAATGGTTAGATTACTTGATGATTGTTCTTCAAAAAGGTTCTTTGGATTAGAAACATTAAATATTTGTTTAGTTTTTGTATTCTGGTAGAATTTTATCAAGTAATAGGGTAAAATAATTAGAAAAGCGAAGAACAATATTAGTATTGTGACGAATCTATAGATATTAACAATACTAAGAAGATTAAATGACAACAAGATACTAACTGTTATTGCGATTCCGTTAATTAATAGTGTTTTTAGAGATGCTAAAGATAAGTTATAACCCCATTTTTTTAGTTTATAATTTCCAATTCCTACTGGAATACATAAAAGTGCTAGGGGAAAATATACCATGGTATTGAAGATTATGAACGCAAACATTAGACTTCCAAAACCGAAACCTTCATATTGACTATTTCCTCCTTCTGAAAAAGCATAAAAGCTTGTGAATTCAGCAGGAATAGCAAAAAGAGAAAATAATCCTATTACAAGAAGAATAATTCCCAAAATTTTAATTGATAAAACTCTATTTTTCATTTGAAAATTTCTATTAATTTATATTCTTTTGTTAAATTCTATTTTCATGTCTAACTTATATTATAAGTTAACACTTACAAAA
>Ga0209610_1000418_pt1 | contig 22245 bp, 23 predicted proteins | sample LakKivw275mmetaG_FD_184137 | JGI IMG/M metagenome (GOLD analysis project Ga0209610, IMG submission 184137) | Anoxic lake water microbial communities from Lake Kivu, Rwanda to study Microbial Dark Matter (Phase II) - Lake Kivu water 275m metaG... | ecosystem: Environmental > Aquatic > Freshwater...
GGACTCGAACGGCCCTGAGGCCAGCCCTTCGTCCACTCGATCGCTGCACCACACGTTTTGTATCACGGGTTTAAATATAGCCGGTTGCCGATAAGCGTCAACAAATTAGGCGGTGAGATAGAGTGCAGCGTGCGTCGGATGCGTGTTGACGTCGCCCTTCTCTTACCGGCTGCCGTGTCCCTTGACGTTTACAGATGCCATGATGGTTGTCATGTTCAAGCCCGCTATATCCGGGCTGCTGGCTACGCGTGTTGTACCGTGCATTTACAGGCTCGTTTGAACGGCGGGCAGGACATACCCCTGCACCATCAACGGCATAGATTGCCGGACAGAGAAGCACTGCATTTACCGCAAGACGTTGATATACTGCAGTTTATTACAATAGACACTATTGCATCAGGCTACAAATCACCGGTTGACAATCGAGTTGCCCCAGCTACTATGTAAACGTATGTTTACTAGAGATAAGGACCGTAGAAGTCGGATTCTGGAGTTTGTCCGAACCTACACCGACGAACATGGTTTTGCCCCGAGTATCCGGGAAATCGGCGGGGCCGTCGGCATCAGGAGTACCAAGGCAGTGAAGTATCATCTCGACATACTGGTAAACGAAGGCCTGCTCAAGCGCGCTCCCCGTCATGCCCGTGGGATCTCGAGCATCCACCAGTCTGACTCCCTGCCGCTCATCGGTCGGATTGCCGCCGGTTCTCCCCTGCTCGCGGTTGAAAACGTAGAGGCACAAGTATCACTCAGCCGGTTTCGCGATTGCTTCCTGCTCCGGGTCAAAGGCGAAAGCATGAAAGGTGCCGGCATCATGGACGAAGACATGGTGGTCGTCCGGCCGCAGGCTGCTGCCGAGAATGGTGAAATCGTTGCCGCTCTGCTCGGTAATGAGGCCACGGTCAAGCGTTTCCAGCAGCGCTCGGGTCAGGTTGTGCTCGAATCGGAGAATCCTGAGTTCGAGCCGATTGTCGTCAACCCGGATCGGCAGGACTTCCGGATAGTCGGTGTGGTCGTCGGCCTGCTCCGCAATTACCGTTAAGGAGAATATCATGAGTACATCAGCAGCGTGCCAGACTTCATTCTGGCCGGATGAAGAAAGCCCGACCGAGGGAGTCAAGCTGGAGGAGGCCGAGGTGACGCATCATCGCCTCAGCGAGAATGTAAAGGTCTATGCCATCTACAACGAAACCGGCGACCGGAGGTTTCCGCATGACCGGCTCCGGCCTTTCATGTTCATCTGGCGTAACCGTGAGTACCACGTTCAGGACATCACCTATGTCTGGCGCGAAACTCAGGGCCAGGCCGAAGTGTACCACTTCACGGTTTCGGATGGCGCGAACGTGTTCGAGCTCTCATACAACGCCAAGGCGTTGGATTGGACGATAACCGGTACTTACTCGGAGTGAAGTCAAAAGGCCAAAAGACAGGATGACCGACCCCTTATGATTGTCGCTGAGCTGGAACAATCGACAACCGGCAATCGACAATCGGCAATCACGCGTGAGCGCATCGTCATGCACGTCGACATGGATGCGTTTTTCGCCTCGGTCGAGCAACAGACGTTCCCGTTCCTGCGTGGCAAGCCCATCGGCGTATGCGGGGACCCGGACGGCCGCACGGTCATCGCCGCCGCGTCTTACGAAGCCAAGCGCCGCGGGGTCAAGACCGCGATGACCATACCCGAAGCGAAGAAACTCTGCCCGGAAATCATCCTCGTTTCCGGCCATCCGGCAAAATACGTCGATACTTCGACCCGGATTCTTGCGCTCTACGCCACGTTCACCGACTTAGTCGAGGTCTTTTCGATTGACGAGGCGTTCCTCGACTTGACCCAGACCGCGCACCTTTTCCACGGCCCCGAGGCAATCGCCCGCAGTATCAAGGCCTATATCAAAGAACACTTCGGCCTGACCTGCTCGGTCGGCATCGCCCCCAACAAGCTCCTGGCCAAACTCTCCGGCGAAATGCACAAACCCGACGGCCTGACTATTGTCAGCCAATGCGACGTCGCGGCGCTGATGGAGAACCTCCCGGTCCAGGAACTATGCGGCATTGGCCCTAAGACCCAGGAGAAGCTGAACCGGCTCGGCATCAGAACCTGCGGCGAACTGGGCCGTTATCCGGAGAAGCAAATGAACGGAATCTTTGGCATCGTCGGCTCACACCTGAAGCACATGGGCCAGGGTATCGACGAAAGCCCGGTTCTCCCCTACTTCCACGAACCTGCGACCAAATCCATGGGCCATTCGTTCACGCTGGACCGGGACACGCGCGACCTTGCGGAAATCCAGCGTCATCTGCTGCAACTGTCCGAACAGGTCGGCCGCCGCCTGCGCAAGGACAACTTTGCCGGCCGGACGGTTTCGCTCGTACTCCGCTACGCCGATTTCTCGACCTTCATCAAACAGCACAGCCTGAAACAATACATCGACGACGGCCTGCGCATCCACCAGGTAGGTATGAAGCTCTTCAATGAACTCTATAAGCCGCCCCGGCTCGTTCGGCTACTGGGAATCAGCGTTTCCGGCCTGGTCCGCGACTTAAAGCAGACAACGGCATTCGAGAACCCCCGCGCCGGCTCGCTGTTCGACTCTCTCGATGCGGTTAACGACAAGTACGGCGAGTTCTCGGTTGCCCGGGCCCGGCTTCAGGAAAGAACTGCCGCTCCGCGCGTCATCTCCCCTTCCTGGCGCCCGGGCGCGCCCACGCCCGCGGGCCACTAGACCGAACCGGGGCCGTGCCCGGTCAGGAAGCTCCCCCAATTCGTCGTCCATGTCGCTTTGCGAACCGCTATCCGGGTCCCTCGACGAGTCCTTCCGCAAATCGAACCGCGAGTCGCCGTCCGCATCCCGCAGCGAATCGCACCTCAGGTCGAAACACCACTCGCGCTCCAAATCGCACTGCAGGTCACCGCGCGACTCGCTCCGCCAATCGCAGCGAAGACCCGCCTGGAAGTTGCAGAGACAGTCCACCTGCATACCCCCATCCGAGTCACCCCGGGAACCGTTCCGGGAACGGTTCCCACGGCGACTCCCAAGGCGTCGTTCTTCGCAGGTTTCGCGGTCTAAGAAGCTCTATTCCTGTCAGTTAGACGTACAGGATGGAAAATGAGCGGCGTCCACGCCCAACGCGACCTGAAGAGGCCACGGCATTCGAGAACTCCCGTGCCGGCTCCCTGTTTGAAAGCCTGGACTCGGTTAACGACAAGTACGGCGAGTTCTCAGTCGCCCGGGCTCGACTTCAGGAACGGACTCCCGGCCCCAGGGTCATCTCCCCTTCCTGGCGCCCGGGCGCACCCACGCCCGTAGCCCGCTAACAGAAGAGGGGCGGCGAGTGCCGCCCCTCAATCCAGCGTGTCAGCAGCTCATTTCGGCGGGACGCGGACGTTGCCGCTCGCGTTGTCGTGGAACGTGTTGTCCGCGGTCAACTGAGCCGGGTCAGGATAGGTGGTGCCGCTGAGGTAGATGCCGTAGGCGCTGCTGTAGCCTATGTCGCAGCCGGTAACGGTCGGAGTGCAGTCAGCAATGTAGATGTCGCCCTCGTCACCGTAGCCGCCGTACTCCACCTTGCAGCTCTTCAACTGGCACTGGGCACTGATGGACTGGGAATAGAACGACAGGCTTTGCCAATAGCCTGGCATAGGCGGGGTGACCGAGCTGGTGAACGTGATCTGCCCGGCCGTGCCGTCGGCAATCAGGCCGCCCGGCGCGCTGTTGCCGATGTAGAACTCAAGATCTCTATCCATCTTGATCGTCGTCCCTGCAGCAATCGTCAGGACCGGGTTGTTGATCGCGTCCGAGACGTACACGTCGGCGTCCGCGACATAGGGCACCCCGTGGTTGAGCCACGTGCCGGTCGTAGCGATGTTGCCGCCGTGAACCCTGACCCCGTCCGTGGTGTTGCCGGTCAGCACGTTGCCGGCCCCGAGCGTCCGCGCCTTTTCGGCGTTCACCCTGACCGGGTATTCGCCCGAGGTCGTGATCGTATTGTTAGTGAAGCTGTCGAAGTAGCCGTCGCTCTCGCAGTAGACGCCGTACGTCGCGTTCTTGCGCACCGTGCAGTTGTCCATCTTGATGCGGCAGCCGGCAACGTATCGGCGCTGACCGTTACCGTGATCTTGTCCTCCGCGGTGGCACCGTCCTGGTTCGTCGCAACCGCCTTGAGCGTGTGCGAACCCGCAGTCCCGCCGGCCCAGGACACGCTGAACGTGTCTGCGGTAGCGGTGCTGTCCACGCCGATGCTGGTCGAGCCGTCGAAGAACTCGACCTTAGCGACGCCCACGTCGTCGGTCGCTCTCGCCTTGATAATCGTCCCACCGAACCCAATGGTGGCGCCATCGGTTGGGTAGACTATGGTGACCGTCGGCTTGCCTCCCTGGTCGCACGCGACGACCAGAAGCAGCCCGGCCACGACTGCCAGTGCTAGGACTCTGCGCATTCAGACCTCCTTTTTGTTATGCATCTCACGCACGCGCAGCCGAAGCCGCTCGCGGATGCCGCCTTCGGCGGCCCGGCTACTGGTGGAATACTATCTGAACTGAAGTGCGTGTCCAGTCAATTGTGTTGACCTTGTTCGTGTTCCGGAATCGCGTCCGCTCCAGCCAATAATCCCTTGACCCTCGGCAGCCAACGCCTATAATTCCCGTCCTCACCCACGATGAAGTACTGGCGCAAACCCCTCGACGCCGAACGCAAGAAGGCGCCCCACGGCAATGTCCACGTCATATTTGAGCGCTGCAAGGGCTGCGGGTTCTGCGTCGCCTACTGCCCGCGCCAGGTCCTCGAGGTATCGACCGAATACAACCGCAAGGGCTATCACCCGCCGGTTGTCACGCACCCCGAAAACTGCGTGAACTGCCGCCTGTGCGAGGCGCTCTGCCCCGAGTTCGCAATCTGGAACACGCTCGACGAGGAAGAGGCGCGGACCGAGCCGGAAAAGGCCCTGTAGCAGCGATGAACGAAAAGAAGCGCGGCCCGGTTCCGACCGGCGCCCACTACCTCGACGGCGACCATGCCTGCGCTGAGGGCGCCATCGCTGCCGGCTGCCGGTTCATAGCCGGCTACCCGATAACTCCTTCAACCGAAGTGGCAGAACGCCTGGCCGAACGCTTCCCCAGGATAGGCGGAACGTTCATCCAGATGGAGGACGAGTTGGCTTCAATCGCCGCGGTGCTCGGAGCGGCATGGGGCGGGGCCCGGGCGATGACCGTAACCTCCGGCCCCGGATTCTCGCTGATGCAGGAGAATATCGGCCTCGGCGTGATGACCGAGACTCCCTGCGTCGTGGTCAATGTCCAGCGCGGCGGCCCATCGACCGGCCTGCCGACCTTGACCGGACAACAGGACATGATGCAGGCACGCTGGGGTTCGCATGGCGACTACGAGATAATCGCGCTCTCGCCCTCCTCGCCCCAGGAGTGCTTCGACCTGACCGTCACCTGCTTCAACCTGTCGGAGAAGTATCGCGTGCCGGTGATGTTCATGATGGACGAGTGCGTCGGCCACATGACCGAGAAGGTCGTGATACCCGCGGCGGACACGATCGAGGTCTGGCCCCGTCGCTGGTACCGCGGACCCAGGGACAAATACCTTCCGTACGCACCCGACAAGGACGGCGTGCCGCCGATGATTCGCGCCGGTGACGACCACCGGGTTCACATCACCGGACTGACCCACGACGAACGCGGCTACCCCATCATCACCGCCGAGTGCCAGCACCTGTGCGTGTCGCGCCTCGTGGACAAGATTCGCAACAACGCCGACGACCTGATGATTGTCAAAGAAGAGCAGCTCGATGGCGCCGACGTCGTCGTCGTCGCCTACGGGATCAGCGCCCGGGTCGCCACCAAAGCAATTGCCGATGCCCGCAAGAAAGGCATAAAGGTCGGGTTCCTGCGCCTCATCACGGTATGGCCGTTCCCGGAAAAGAAGATACGGGACTTGGCAGGCAAAGTCGGCTGTCTGGTGATGCCGGAGATTAACCTCGGCCAGATGTACCGGGAGATGGAACGTGCCGCCGCCGGCAAATGCCGCACGTTGCTCGTGCCGCACTGCGGCGGCTGGGTCCACGACCCGAACGACATCCTCAAAGCCATCCTTGAGGGGGCCAAGTGAATCCGGATCAACTGGTCGGCAAGCGCGGCACCCCTGACTTCCACCCGATGGAGGACTTCCTCCGGATGGACCGGATGCCCCATATCTGGTGCTCCACCTGCGGCCTCGGCACCGTTCTCACGGCGTTCATCGCCGCCGCCCAGGAGAGCGCCATTCCCCGCGAAGACATCGTCGTCGTATCCGGCATCGGCTGCACCGGCCGCGCCGCCGGCTACCTGAAGTACGACTCCTTCCACACTACGCACGGCCGCGCCATTCCCTACGCAACCGGGCTGAAGGTGGCAAACCCGCGCCTGAAGGTGTGTCTCATTTCCGGCGACGGCGACCTCGTGTCTATCGGCGGCAACCATCTCATCCACGCCGCCCGGCGCAACATGGACCTCACCGTCATCTGCGTGAACAACTTCAACTACGCCATGACCGGCGGCCAGGCCGCGCCGACCACGCCCCAGACGGCGATGGCGACGACAACGCCCTACGGCGCGTTCGAACGGCCCTTCAACATCCCCTTCCTCGTCGACTCCTGCGGCGCCACCTATGTCGCCCGCTGGACCGCGCTCCACGTCCGTCAGCTCACGATATCCATCAAGGAAGCGATGCTCCATCGCGGCTTCTCCTTCATCGAAGTCATCTCGCCGTGCCCGACCGTCTACGCCCGTCGCAACCGGCTCGGGACCGGACTCGACCTGATGAAGTTCTACCACGACCACTCCATCACCAAGAACTTCGCCTCGACGCGCGAGTGTGACATCAAGTTCCAGCAGGACATCATCGTCGGCAAGTTCGTCCAGAAGGAAGAGCCGACCTACCTCGATTCGATGGAAGCCCAGATGAAGAAGACGCTGGGCGCGAAGTTCGTGCCCTACGTCGGGCCGATGGACCCGGCCAAGGACAAATAGATGGAAATCAAGGTCTCCGGTTTCGGTGGCCAGGGCATCATCCGCATCGGGATGGCGCTCGGCAAGGCGGCGGCAATCAACAACAACCAGTTCGCCACGCTTACCCAGAGCTTCGGCCCGGAGGCGCGCGGCGGCGCCTGCTCAGCCCAGCTCGTCGTGTCCGAGACGGAAATTCTCTACCCCTATTTGACTACCCCGGACATTCTGATCGCTATGTCGCAGGAAGCCTATGAGAAGTACGAACCCGAGCTCAAAGAAGACGGCATCCTGCTCATCGAAGAAGACCTGGTGAAACCCCACCCGGTACGCGGGCAGATAAGGCAGTACGCCATCGCCGCGACCCGCATCGCCGAGAAGCTGGGTAACCGCTTGTATGCGAACTTCGTGATGATCGGCTTCATCGTCGCTGTTACCAAGGTGATGCCCAAACAGGCGGTGCTCGATTCGATACCCGGCACCGTACCCGACCGGCTCCTGCAGAAGAACATCGACGCCTTCGAGCAGGGCTACGCCATCGGCGAGCAGAAACTCGTCGAGACAAAGTAACCTCTTCGACCAAGAACCGCGAGCGCCCCAAGAGAGGCGCTCGCTACTCCTGCGCGGACTGTCCCCGCATGGGGACTGTCCCCAGCGCCCTAAAGCTTCGCCCTCAGCTTTGGCCCGATTTCGTCCGGCTCGTAGACCACGGTGATGCCGGCAGCTTCGAACGCCTTGACCTTCTCCGGCGCGGTTCCCGAGCCCCCGGAGATGATGGCGCCGGCGTGTCCCATCCGCTTGCCTGGCGGCGCGGTCTGGCCGGCGATGAACCCAAGCACGGGCTTCCTGCAGTTCGCCTTCACCCACTCGGCCGCCCGTTCCTCGTCGGTCCCGCCGATCTCGCCCACGAGCACGATCGCCTTCGTCTCCGGGTCGGCGTTGAACCGCTCCAGGCAGTCGATGAAGTTCGTACCGATGACCGGGTCCCCGCCGATGCCGACAACCGTTGACTGGCCGAACTCACTCGTCTGGCTTGCCACCTCATAGGTCAGGGTGCCGGAACGCGACACCACGCCCACGCAGCCCGGCTTGAAGCTCGCTGCCGGCATGATGCCGACCTTGGCCTTGCCCGGCGATATCACGCCCGGGCAGTTCGGCCCGAGCACGCGCGTCTTCCTGCCCTTCGCGTAGTCCAGCACCTTCACCATGTCCATCGTCGGCACGCCCTCGCTGATGCAGACCACCAGGTCGAGGTCCGACGCGATGCACTCGTACATCGCATCGGTGGCGAACGATGCAGGCACGAAGATGATGGATGCGTTCGCCCCGGTCTTCTCCACCGCATCCTCGACCGAGTCGAACACGGGCAGGCCCTCGACCTGCTGCCCGCCCTTGCCCGGCGTCACTCCGCCGACCACGTTCGTCCCATACTCCTTCATCGCCTTGGCATGGAACGCGCCGTCCCGACCGGTGATGCCCTGCACAATCAGCCTTGTATTCTTGTCTACGAATATGCTCACTTCGCACCTCCGGCCAGCGCAACCGCCTTCTTGACTGCGTCGCCCATCGTCTCCGCCGACGTCACCGGGCTGCCTTTCAGTATCTCTCTTGCCTTCTCGGCGTTCGTCCCGGTCAGCCGCGCCACCAGCGGCACCTTGATGTCGGCCATCTTCTGCGCCGCAAGCAGTCCGTTGGCAATATCATCGCACCGGGTGATGCCGCCAAAGATGTTGATGAGGATGGCCTTCACGTTCGGGTCGGAAAGGATGATGCGCATCGCGGTCACCATCTTCTCCGGCGAAGACGAGCCGCCCACGTCGAGGAAGTTGGCCGGTTCCCCGCCGTAGCGCTTGATCAGGTCCATAGTCGCCATCGCGAGCCCGGCCCCGTTCACCACGCAGCCGACGTTACCCGCCAGCTTGATGTAGGTCAGGCCCGCGGCCTTGGCCTCCACTTCGGTCGGCTCCTCGGCCGACAGGTCGCGCATCTCCTCCCACTCCTTGTGTCGGAAGTCGGCGTTGTCGTCGAAGTTGATCTTCGCGTCGAGCGCGAGGAGCGACCCCGACCCGAGCTTCACCAGCGGATTGATTTCGATGAGCGAGCAGTCCTTCGCGAGGAAAATGCGGTAGAGCTTCTGCGCGATACCGGCGAACTCCCGGGCGAGCTTGGCCTCGGCGGCCCCTGTCGGACAGTGCGCGTCGCCGTAGAGCGCCATGCCCACGTTCCGCGCCTGGAAGCTGAGCAGGCCTGCGGCCGGGTCGATTGCCACCTTGAGGATCTTCTCCGGCGTCGCCTTCGCCACCTCCTCGATCTCCACGCCGCCGGCCGCGGACGCCATCAGCACCGGCGCCCGGGTCGCGCGGTCGATGATGATGCCGACGTACGTCTCGCCCTTGATGTCGACGCACTCGGACACCAGCACCTTGTTCACCCGCAGTCCCTTGATGTCCATCCCGATAATGTTCTTGGCCACCACCTCGACCTGGTCCGCGCTCTCGACCTTCTTCACGCCGCCAGCCTTGCCGCGGCCGCCGACCAGCACCTGGGCCTTGATGACAACCGGCATCCCCAGCTCCGGGGCGAGCATCGCCGCCTCAGCCGGGTTCGCCGCTACCCGCTCCCGCGGAACCGGAATCCCGAAAGCGGTAAATATCTCTTTAGCCTGATACTCGTGGATTTTCATAGCTGCGAGACTCTAGCAGGAACTGCCCGGCAGTCAAGAAACCGGGCGGGAACCAGCAGCGGCTCCCGCCCTCTTTCTCCGGGTCGGCTCGCCTAGCGCTGGACCACGAGCTTTCGCGTGACGGCAGACCGGCCGTCATCCAGCCGCACGAGATAGACCCCGGCGCTGAGGAACCTGAGGTCCAGGGATAAGTCCCCGGTTCGAGCACCGATCAGATTGCCCTGGCCGACCGCTCGACCCGCGACGTCAACAAGAGTCACGGTCGCTGGTCCGGCCCGGAGCAGGCCGTATTCGATGTGGAGGACGTTGCCCGTCACCAGACTGGGCGACAGGGCCAGCTTCATACCGACCTCTCCGCCCTGGCTGATGTCACCGGCCTTGCCTCCGCCGGACGCCTCCGGCGAGTACACGAAGCGCCAGAACTCGGGCGTATCATGGCCCTTGAAGGCAAAGAACGTCCGGCAGGCATGGCTGATGATATCCGCGCCCCAGAAGACGTTGCGCGGCTGCTTGTTGCAGCCCTGTCCGGGCATCGGTTCGAGCGCCTGCCAGTCCATCGGCGGTGTGTACCGCCAGAACTCGCGTGTATCACCGCCCTTGAGCGTCCAGACTGAGCCAATCGACCAGTCGCCGCAGCCGCCGTCCTGCGATGCGGTCCCCGGCTCTCCCGGAACTCCGGGCAGCGGGTTCGCGCTCCACTCCTGGGTGACGAGGTCGAACGTCCATATCTCATTGCCGACGCCGCCTTTCGGCCGGTCAAAGGAACGCTGCGCGTAGATGGTCTGTTCGCCGTCATAGGTGATGAACGACCCCGACTTCCACAGCGTGTTGCCGCTCTGCGGCGGAGCGTGCATGCGCTCCTCCCACAGCCCGGTCGTGACGTTGAAGCGGTAGAACTCGCCGCTGTATGCCTTCAGCAGGTAGACGTACCCGCGGCCTGAGTCCCGCTGCGGGGTGCACCAGCCCGGGTCGCGTGGCACGTACGTCACGTCGGTCCCGGCCTCGACCTTGGTGTTGCCGTTCGGCTTCTCCGGCACGTCGGCCAACTGCGCCCACGCGTCGTGCTCGATGTCGTAGCGCCAGAATCCCGGCGTCTCGTCTCCCTTGGTCGCGTAGATGTAGACGCTGTCGTCCCGCACGCCGCGCGCGCCCGCATAGGGCAGCTTGCGCTCCCGGCCCTCGCGAATCGGGGCAAGCAGGTGCCACGAATCGCCGTCGATGTCGTAGCGATAGAACTCATCGGTGCGGTCGCCCTTGATGGCGTACACGTGGTCATCCCAGGGCCTGGCTGCCAGCCACGCGCCGTCCTTGATGGCCCGCTTCTGCGGTCCCAGCGGCACCGGCGCCATTTCCGTCCAGCCCGGTGCCCCGCTGCCGTGTACCACCACGACGTCGGTGTCGTTCGGATGGTTCATGTCGTCGGGGTAGGTGATGCACGCGGTGGCGGTGTATCGGCCAGCGCCCGGACTGACCCAGGGACTCAGGGTCACGACCATGACCTGACCGACGGCGAGCGGGATGTTCTGCGCATAGGCGGCGTAGCCGCCCGGCTCAATCGTCACGTCGAGGCGCGGAAGCATTACGGGCACGTTTCCCAGGTTCGTCAGCCTGACCTCCACCGGCACGGCGCCGGCGGCCTCGCACTCGTGCGGGCTCACCAACTCGGCCCCCACGTCCAGGTACCGCACCAGAAGCGGCGTCGAGAACGTATCGTTATGCGGCTCCATGTCGTACGTTAATTCGGAGATGCCCGTCATCACGTAGTATCCGGGAGCAGGCTTGAGGTCGGCGCCCGCGAAGGTCACCGTCACCTCGCCGTTCGCAGCGACCGGACCGCTGTTGGCTCTAAGCCGGCAGATGACGTCGCCCGGGTCCTCGGCCCGGGCAAGGAGGAACTCGACCGGGATGTTGTTGACGTTCTTCAGGCCGACGTTCTTGACCACAACCTCAGGGTCGAAAGTCGTGTTCATGTCGATCACCGGAGGCGGAACCGTGATGTCGATACACGAAGCATCGAGCAGCCGGGCTTCGTAGCACGCCTCGATTCCGAAGTCCATCCCGGCGTCGGACGGCGATACGCCCCAGACGCCATCGTGCCGGCCCCAGTCGTTCCCGATCGTGACCGGCGCGGTGTAATCCATGCCGACGCATGGGTAGTTGGGCGTGATGTTTGTCTGGTAGTAGGAAACGAAGAAGCTGTCGTAGCTCACCACCACCGCCGGGTCGAAGTATACTTCATTCCGGTAGAAACTGGGCCAGACCGAGGTGTGCAGCTTGCCGACCCAGGCATCGAGCATCGTTCCCGGCATGCCGCTGCCGCCATCGTCTCCGTACAGCCTGACTTCCGCGTCGTAGTCCGCTCCCGTGGAGCTGGTCAACCAGACCACTGCCTTGGTTATGGCCACCGCCGACATCGGCACGGCGAACTTCTCGGCTATCTCGTTGCCCGGTTCCTGCCACGAGAAGGTGTCCTCAAACACCCCGTCGTTGTAGGTCAGGCACCTCGAACACCACTCCGTCACGCGGTGAATCGCAACTGCGGCGTCATTGGCCGCGTTCTGGTCGCCGGGATTCTCGGTCCGCATCGTATCCATGTACACGGCTTCAATCGCCGGCGGTGTGAAGGGCACCGGGAAGTCAACCGTATCGACCGCGCCGACGGCGAGGTCAACGCAGACGACCTGGTTGTAGACCATCGTCCCACTGACGCTGTCCCTTATCAGACAGCGCACCGGCACGCCGGTCTGAGCCCGCGTGCCGTAGTTGGTGACTTCGGCCCTGAGCCAGATCGTGTCGCCAAACGCGAGGCAACCGCCGCTCGACTTCCAGATGATATTCGACACGCCGACATCGTTCGCCACGCCGCAGAATCCGATGCGCGTGTTGTAGTACTCCGCGTCGCGCGAACCGTACGGGGTCAGCGTGTCGGTGGTATTGGCCGCGTAGACGCGACGGTATCTGGACAGAAAGTCGTTGCTGTACCAACAAGCTGGAGAGGAGCCGGATGCCGAACCCAACCAGGTGACTTCGACCAGCAGATTGGAGGTGCCGTTGTAGGCGAACTTCCTCTGCAGGTCGATCGTATCCCAGGCGCCGGCCGTCCCCGTGCCGCGAATCAGATTTGCGGCGTGGTAGACCCAGACCGGCACATTTCCGCCGTAGTTGTCGGAGAAGGCAGTGGAGAGTGAGCTCACGTTGGTATGACACAGCTTGACGCTCACGTTCGGGAATCTGCCCTGGTCGGTGGAGTAGGTCTTCCACAGCGCCAACTGACAAATGGACCCGGACCGACCGATCTCGCTGGCCATGTACAACATCTGAAACCGGAAACCGGTGCTGTATGGGTACCAGGGAAACACGTTGGCGCCGGAGAAGGCTGGATCGATGTAGACGTAGTTGAGGTCGTCTTCTGCCCCGGTCGCGGGCGGAAGCGACGGCTGCGGCGTCAGGCCCGCGACCGCCGCACCGGGTCTCTGCAGGCCGACCGGCGTCCGGACGGTGCCGTTGCCGGGGTCGACCCATTCGACCCTGGCGGCCGCCTGGCCGGCGCGGTCCGACGGTGCTTTGTGGAAATCGGCGCCCGGTGCGTATGTAGCGCAAAGGGCGATGAAAAGAACCGCTAGCGCGATTCTGTTAGGCATTACTGCCTCCAAACCGGGGCCCAGTTCCTTCCGCACGTCCAGCAGGGTCGCCGGCAACACGGGCCCCTGAGAATGCCGCCGATGCAGCGCCACCGCCGGATGTCCCCGATTGAGCCGCGCACACCGGCTAACACCGGTCTGTCTCTGGATTGTTGAGTCCGGCGAGCGCTGCTGAACTGAGCCTCCAACAGGGACCGACCCTGACCAGTCTCACATGCCCGACATTCTCTCGCGCTCTGGAGACTACGCAATGGTAATGACGCGGGCGCGGATTGTCAACCCCCGGTCAACACCCCATTGAATCCGCGGGCGGGGCCCGGCAGCGAGTCCGAAGGACGGCTTTCGCCCCAACGGGGTGACAGGTGCACGTGCAACGACCAGAAGGAGTTGCGTACACCGCCTTGAGGGGCGAAAGCGAGCGAGGCTTGGCAGCGAAGCCCCGCCCGCCTCCGGCCGAGCCATGGGAAAATGGGGACTGTACCGCGCCAAGTTCGACGTTGGCGCTCTGTGGGACCGTCCCCATTTTCGCTCCGGCCGTTCTCCGGACTACGGTCCGATCGGTGCTCCGACGTTGAACACGTCGGTGCGGATGGCCGCGAGCACGGCCTCGGTCAGGCCGCGTGCCTTCCACTTCGCGGTCAACGTCGCGGCTTCCTGCGCCAGCGACTCGCCGGAGATCTCCGCACGGATCAGCCTCCACATCTCGCGACCGAAGTCGAGATAGAACGGGTACATGATGGTCGGTACGCCCGCCCCGTCGCAGACCTGCTTCACCTGCGATTCCATCGAGGTGATTAGCGGAAGCACCGCACTCATGTTCTGCAGCATCTGTGGTCGCTTCTCCGTCAGGACGGCGGTAACGCGGTCGAGGTTGTACTTCTGGTTCCAGTTGTTCAGCCTTGCAGTCGGGTCACTTGCCATGGCTATCACCTCCTTTCACCCGAGTCAGCGACGCCGGACCGCAATCGCTGCCCTTGCGTCCGGTTCTCCTGATTGTCAAAGAGCGGTCTTTGTTCTACGTGTTATTGATACGACCCTTCGGGGAAAAAGGTGCAGAAAAGCGGGCCCGGCACGGTCGGCCGGGCCCGTGGGGCGCGTGGGGAGGGACTAGCCGTCTTTCTTTCGGTTCCGCCGGAGCTCGTTCAGCCGTTTCAGATTCACGCCCGGGTGCTCCCGGCGAAACCGACCCAACTCGCGGTCAAGCAGGAGCGCCGTCTCCAGTATCGGCCGCATCTTCGCTTCCGACCCCGGGCAGCGGGCGAGGTACTCGCTCACGTCCGGATTCTCGCGCCGCTGCACCGCCTCGGAGAAGTCGCCGAACATGTCCACCTCGGCGTCGGTGAACTCGATGTCGTCAGGGTTGGCGGGGACTGTCTTCATAGCACCTCCAGCCATTTCTTTGCATCCCGCAGCTTTATCTGCAGCAGAGCGATGCCGCGCGCGCCGTGGAATTTCGCGGTCCGCACCGACACGCCCCGCAGCTTCGCGGCCTCGGCCCACGTATACCCATCGTGATAGTGCAGCTCAAGCATGACCTGTTCCGGCTCGGGCAGTTCTCCTACCGCGTGCCAGAGCAATCGCTTCAGCTCGGCCAGCTCGTGCTCGTGTGCGGGACCATCGCACGCCGGCTCGCGCCTGCCTTCCATCCGGTCCATGCTCACGGTCGGTATCCGCTTCTTCCTGAGGAACGTGTAGGCAAGCGACTTCGCCATCCGGTAAAGCCACGTGCACAGGCTCCCCTTGGCCGGGTCGTAGGTTCCGAGTCTCTGCCAGGCATTCGTGAGCACGCAGATCGTCACGTCTCTTCTATCCTCGCTGTCCTTCACCAGCGGCGCGATCCAACTGCTCACCCGGTCTACAAACCTTTCGAAGAGGACACTGAAGTCGATCGTCCCCTTCAGAATTCCGCTAACCAGCTCGGCGTCGCTCATGATAAGCCTCCTGAGTTACGCCAGTATCGGCCACACCGAATCTGCCGGCGCGCCCGACCGCGGACCGGTCAACAACTGCTAACAGGGCTTCCGGCCTTCTCGTCCCGGCCGATCCGTTGCCGGTAAAGGCGCGCCGGCACACCGGACGCCCTGATAGATGCCAAACACGTACCATAGAAATTCTACCCCTCCTCTTCAACACCCGTCAAGCCACTTTGTCGTTTCCGCACATTCGAGCTTCATTCGTCATTCGTACTTTGACCTTTGTCATTTGCCCTCGCTCGCCAGGTCCATATTGAACACGTCCCTGGCAATAGCGATCAGCACGCCCCGCGAAAGCCCGCGCGCCTGCCACGTCGAAACGAGGATCATCGCCTCGATTCGCAGCGACTCGCCGGACAGCTCCTTCCGGCAGAGCCTGCCCAGGCTGAATGCAAAGCTGAAGTAGAACGGCCGGAGTATCGTCGCGACGCCCCGGCCGTCCAGCACCTGGCCGGTCATGCTCCGCTCGGCGTTCACCATTTCCATGCTCGCGGCATAGCGCGCCTTCTGCTCCTTGGTAAGCCCGTCGCGGCGCACGCCCATCTGCCCCACGTTCAATCGCGCCGCGTAGTTCTCGACCATCCGCTCCGACCGCGACTTCTCGTGCGTTTCCATCATCCACCTCCTGTCTCGTTTATCGTTTCACAGGGTTCAAGGAATCGAGGATTCCAGGGATCCAGTGTCCGAATCCGAAGCCTCTTCGTGTCTCTTGTGCCTTTGTCGGGAATCTCCCTTCGATTCCGCACTTCTGACTTCTCGCATCTAGCTTCTGACATCTGACTTCGTCCGTTTCGCCGGGCTTCGTGTCTTAGTGGCTTTGTGGTGAAATCCGTTCCTCGCCCGCAGTTCTGAATTCTGCATTATCCACCTCCCAGAACCTCCTGCCCGATCAACCACATCAGTCGACCCGAAAGTCCTCTCCGGAACCACTTCATCACAATGCGTTTGATCGGTTCCGGTGTGTACCCGGCAACTCTTGATTCTGGTCTCTGACCTCTGGACTCTGAACTGCCCGGGCGCTCAGAGCGGCGCTGCGCGTACATAAGTTCTTGCGCGAACGCCAGATACGCTGCTTTCTCTGAAACATCCGTCACCAGGCTGTCCACAATCGCCCAGAGCCGCAGCTCGTGCGGGCTTTTGTGGTGCGAAGGTTGGCTGTGTCGTCTGCTCATACATCACCTCACAGCTATTGATACGACACTTCTCGGAAAAAAGTGCAGTTTTCCGGGAAGTCCCCCACCCCCGGGGGAGCCATATGGGGTCCCAAATCACCGCTCAAAACTGCTGCCAAGACACCGGCCACGACTTCTGCCAAATCTCGCCCCAAGACTCCTCTCAAAACTCCTGCCAGGACTTCTGCCAAAACTCTCGTCACGACTTCGGCCAAGACTTCACCCACGACTGCTGCGATGACACCCGCAAAGACTTCTGTCACGACACAACCCAGGACTCATCTCAAGACAACCGTCACGACTTCCGCCAGGACTCCGGCCAAGACACCGGTCAAAACTCCCCCCATGTCTCCGGCCAAGACTCCTCTCACGACTCACCCCAAGTCTCCAGCCAAAACTCCGGCCAAGACTCCGGCCATAACTCACGCCCCGTTTTCTCGCAGAACCTGAGTTATCTCGCCTCCCCTATTCGCAACTTCTGATGCTACCCCGTCGGCAACGTCGCTGAGATTGAAGACGAATTCCACCCTGACATCGACGACCGGTTCGTCGCCAAGTTCGTCGGCCGGCCGGTCGCAGTCTCGTTGACATTCGTCTGAGCAGAAGTATCCTTTCGACGTGAAACAACGGCCGCTGCTCTACATCGAGACCTCGGTCTTCGGCTTCTACTACGATGAAGAGCCGCACAACGTGCTCAGGCGCGAGGCGGTCAGGACCATGTTCCCGCAGATATCCCTCGGGATGCTGGACGCGGCCGCTTCTCCCCTGACTGAGGAAGAACTCGATGCCAGCCAAGAACCCACGCGCTCAAAGCTCCTCGCGCTGCTCGACCAACTCGTCATGCTGGACGCGGACGACGCCGAGGTTTCCAGGCTGGCCGGGCTATACGTCAAAGAAGGTGTTATCCCGGCGGCTGAGACGCTCGACGCTAGACATGCGGCATACGCGACGGTGGCGAGGGCGGACATCATCGTGTCGCTGAACCTCAAGCACCTCGCCAACGCCTGGGCGGAGCAACGGCTCAACGCTGTGAACGCCCGAGAAGGACTGTCGACCGTACGCATATGGACACCGGAACAGGTAGTGCACTATGAAGATTGATGGACTGGATTGGATGGACTGGCTGCACAAAGTCCGCCACGAAGCGGAAGCGAGGCGCATCCGTGACGGGCTCACGGTAGAGCAGTGGCTGCAACAGGTCCGTGTCCGCGCGACCGAGGCCAGAAAGCGGAGACGCAGCCACGAATACCCCGCAGTCGCCCGCGATAAGTCCCCGAAGAGCAGTGAGCCGTAGTCCGACAGCCTCTCGCCGCACGCCCGCCCTTGACGGATGTGGAATTAAGTAAGGTGTCATCGAAATCCCCCAAAATCATGGCCGTGAAGCCTCGCAGGGCGCCCCTCGCAGTGGTGATCATGGGTCTGCTCACCTACAGCGTGGTGCTGGGCTCGGCTCGTCTGGATGGTCTTGGTCCTGACCTGTCGGGCATCATCGCCGACCGCACAACTGACGTCTTGGCGTATCCGCAACTGAATGCTTTCCGTCATACGTGGCTCGCCGATGTCGATGCGATTAACCTCGACAGAATCCGATTCCTTCTGTGCAAACCCGGGCGTCTGTCGGTAGTTGGCGCGGTCGATGCGGACCTCCTCGGCCTGTACGCGTTCCCAACGGCGTCGGTCGCATTAGGCCTTGGTTCTTGGACCGTGGGTTCGTCTTTCTCGCCAATGTCGGTCAGGAGGATGCCGGCTCGGCCGTACTTCTGGGTACCCGGGGATACAGACAATCTGCTTTGGAGCGAAGGCACGTGCGGTCCGGTCGGCGACTGCAGATTGGGAGCAAGCTGGACGAGACCCGGAATTACGCTGGACTTGGGACTCTATGCAGCTTGGGACTGGTGGGTAGGGTTTGTCGGCGTGGCTCCTGACACCTTCATGCGGACCAGGGACGGACTGTACACCCATCTATCCCCCGATCTTCGAATCAGCATACGCAACGACCGGTTGTGCGGCCGATTCCTAGCGTCACTAACACGGACCCTCCTACGTCAACGGCAGTTCGATACCTACGGGGACTGGGTATCGAGAACGTACTTCACGAAGGACGGCTCATACGACATCAGCGCCGGATTGACGTATACGCTGAAGAACCTCGTACTTGCGGCGGGACTCCGCCATCAAGGCTGGCTGGGTGATGAACTGGGCAGCCGTAGTTGGACGAGGTGTCTGTTCCTGCCGGTCTGCCTCGAATGGTCACGACGCCCCATCGCGGTCAGGGCCGGCGCAGAGGTGTGGTATGGTAACGGATATCTGGACTGGCGGGAACGATTCGTGCCGCTTGGGCTGCAAAGAAGTCGTTTTTACTGGGGACTCGGTCTGAACCCAACTCGGCACCTGAGATTCGACTTTTCGCGCAGCAACTACTATGCCATGTCCTCTGCCCGCGCCTGGGAAATCGCGGCATCCTACGAGTTCTAGCAGCCAACGCCGCGATTCCGCCAGCGGATTTGACATCCCCGCCCGGAATTCCTAGAATTGCGGCCGTCATCGCATCAATAGGAAACCGAAGCCGCTTGCACACGATTCTGGGGTCCGACAGAAGCGGACGCCGAAATCAGAGAAGGAGTAACATGTACGAATTCCCACTCAAGAAGTGCGGATCGCCGCGGTGCGCCGGTCTGCTGTCGGCTGCGCTGCTGTTGATGGCCGCAACGCCGGGTTTCTGCGGTGAGATGGAGAAGATAGCCTCATCCTTCAAGCTCTACACGGTCGTAGAGGATTCCGGCCCGGAGACCCTCGACGTTGATTGCTTCTGCTGGCCCGCCAACAACTCCGATGGCCTGCCGCAAGAGCTCGAACTGGGAGTCAATGAGTCTCTGTCTGTAACTTTGCCCCGATACAACGACCTTTGGGTAGGCCTCACGAGTGACGCTCCGGAGGCGTGGTGGCAACTCGAAGTGTTGTCCTCGCCCTGGTTCGCCACGGAGTCAGACACCTGGTACACCAACGAGCACTGGCCGGTTGATCCCGGCATTCCCAACCTCATCGCCATGGACGAGGGCGGCTGGGTAAATCTGAAGTCCTCCGACGGCAAGCTCGTGCCCGAGTCCATATCTCTGAATCTGGAGGAGGTGGACGGTTCGCTAGCCCACGAACTCAAGGTGCGCCTGCAGAGCAACCCCTCCGGCAGAGCAGGCTGCAGGATGATCGTATTCGCAAAGGGGCGCATGACAGACGAGTGACCTGCGGAGGAGTGCACGTTCAAACCGCAAGCTGTCAGCCGTGAGCCGAAAGCCGGTACCCCAGCCGATTTGACACCCCCGCCCGCGAGTGCTAGTATCGGACAATGGTGATGACTCCGAGAAGGAACCCTGACGCGACGGTCCTGGTCGGACTCCTGGTTCTGCTAGCGGCATCGACCGCCGATGCCTGGGGAAGAAAACCACCGAAAACTGAGGAGGTGCGTCTCTCCTGGCGAACGCTGTCTGACAGTGAGTCGAAGGAAGTGCTCCGCGCCGCCCCTGACCTGATGCCAAGCTACAAAGCGGAGCAATTCAACTGGACCGGCGTCTTCAGGGACTACCCGCTTATAGAGGTCACTACACCCTCGCTGAAGCGCCTTTTCCCCGCCGAGCGGTTCTACAACGGCACAATGATTGGGACGGAGCGACCACATCGCCCTTACTTGATGGCGGTGGCAGGACACACTCGTTATGTGATGCCTGAGGAATTCAATCAGCTTCTCCCCGATATCGGTCTGACCATAACTCGCAAGAACGTAATTGCCTTAGCCGAAGCCTTCATCGTGCTAGCGGCTGCGGGCGACAAGCGTACTGTCCCACACATCACCTTCCTTGATCGCAGACTGACTGACCACGCGTTGCTAGAGGTGAACATCAACGGCGACACTGAACGGTGGGACTTCGAATACGAGCCAACTAAGTTTGGCGCAATATGGGTGAAGAACGACCACGGGATCACGATCAACGTTTTCAATGTGCCCATAAGACGGCTCACCGAACCACATGAGAGAGTCCTCAAGGACGCAGCCCCGCCGCAGCGATAGAGAAAGCAAGGGGAGAGAAGGGGGGCGGAACACTTCCCCTGTTGTAATGAATCCGAGGCCTGTCAACGGACAGCATACAGCAGACAGCACACTAGAGCATTTCAGATTGCAGACTGTAGATTGCAGATTGGCGGTTTCGCCCGGGACGTTCAACCGCTCAAAGCAAACTGCTCACCGCGTCCGGGCACACGACCCGTTGCGGCTATGGTCCCTCGGTCCGTCTCCCTTCCATTGGACCCGCTGCCCTGCTTGGGCTAACCTCCGCCGACCTGTCTCACTCCGGATTGGTCGGAGCTGAGCGACGCCGCAGTTTGTCACGAATCCACTGCAAGCCGACCACGATGGATGCAACGACGACTCCTACCAGCACGATAGTCACGAAAATCGCCCAAAGGTAGGCCGCCAGATTAAGAAGTGGGACTAGCACTACTGCCAGGACAATCAGGATCGCAATCGACACCAACGCCGGAACGACATCGCTTTGCGTAGGCACCTCTTGGTGGATTGTAGTCTTGGTGGAGTCGGCTGTCAACATAAGACCTCGCCACAGCGGAAGAGGCCTTGCGGCCCGGGGATATAGGGACAGCCACTTATTTGGCAACGGCGTCAACTTGACTTCCCCGCCCGCCAGACCTAGAATCCGCCCATGCAGGCGCGAGAGGCCGCCCACGTTTGACGGACGCCAAGTATATGCGAAGTATCGCTGATATCCCCCAGATGCGCAAGCTTGTAGAGATCTCGTATGATGCTGCACAGCAGGGCATCAACCGACACGTAGCGGACATCTCCTCGACACGCAATTGGTTCATCACAGGGGTACTTGTATACTGCGGAACGATAGCCACTGGCAGCTCACCAATCTACTTCTGGTCCTTCGTCCCGGTACTCGGAGCCATCATCGTGGGAATCGGACTCACGGTCTACGAAAGAGGCAACGCGGAGTTGATGAAGCAGTATTGCCGAGAAGCCGAGGCGTGGCTTCGGTGTGCCGACGGCGAAGTCGCAGAGAACGGCCCGCAGATGACATCGCTAGAGAAGTGGATGATGGACAGAGACCACGGTTGGAAGGAAAAGCTAGCCCTCTACTGGAACATCTTTCACAAGAAGTGGATGGTGTGGCTACCGCTCGTATTCCTCGCAGCGGTGGCCATTGTAGCCACCATTGGTCTCAGAGCAACGGTGACTCAGGGGACGTGCGGAGCCGAGTGGATGGTCCAGTGACCGGCGACGCGCGTCAGGCGCTGGCTCAGGCCACGCCCAGTTCCGCCCGCCGATTTGACACCCCCGCCCGAGAGCTCTATCATAGAACGCCGCTGAGGAGGTAACGTGAAGTCCATTCTGCTTCTACCGTTTCTCGGTCTGCTGGTTGTAGCAGCTCCACCCGGTCGGTCAGTAGCGCGTCCGGCGTACTTCCGGCTCAGTGCGCCCTCACAGTCGGACGTGTATTCCATTTCCCATGTCAACCTTCTGGCCGACTCCTTCGGGTACGTGGTCGTAGGCTACAACGAGTCTTCTGCGACACGACGACGCAGTATCGGAGTCGTCGCAGCGAACCGTGCCGGCAAGCAGTTGTGGTCACGCACGTACGGCGTGAAGCGTCTCGTCAGAGAGCTGCGCGTATTGCGGACCGGTGATGGCGGTGTTCTAGGAGCCTGTCGGAGAACCGGGCTTAGTTGATGTGGGATTCAGGGTTGATTCGGCTGTGGACCGGCAGACTTGCAT
>Ga0209610_1000420_pt1 | contig 22206 bp, 17 predicted proteins | sample LakKivw275mmetaG_FD_184137 | JGI IMG/M metagenome (GOLD analysis project Ga0209610, IMG submission 184137) | Anoxic lake water microbial communities from Lake Kivu, Rwanda to study Microbial Dark Matter (Phase II) - Lake Kivu water 275m metaG... | ecosystem: Environmental > Aquatic > Freshwater...
CGAATTGCCGGCCCGAGCAATGGGTATTGACGTGAGCGGCGGCTATGCGTATGTGGCGGATGATGATTCCGGCCTGCGTGTCGTCTCGGTAGCTGACCCCGCGCATCCGGTCGAGGTCGGACACTATGCCGGTGTGCGCGGCGCCATAGATGTGGTTGTTGTTGGGGACTACGCATACGTTGCGGACAACGGCAACGGATTGTGCGTTGTCTCGGTTGCGGATCCCTCAAATCCGGTTGAGGTCGGGCGTTACGTGGGGACCGGTCGCGCTTACGGTGTGGCCGTGTCCGGAGGCTGCGCCTACTTGGCCGCCGGTTCCTCTGGTCTTCGAATTGACTCCATTGCGGACCCAGCGCATCCATTCGAAGTCGGATACTGTGATTCACTGGGTTCGGCAACTGACGTAGAGGTCACAGAGGACTTTGCACACGTCGCAGCCTGGAACGGCCCAGGCTACTCAGTGGTCTCGGTTTCTGACCCTGAGCATCCAGTCGTGGTCGGTCACTATGGTATCGGCAACGCCGGTTCCGTGGCCCTCCGGGGTGGTTACGCCTACGTTGTGGGCTACGCCGGGCTTCACATACTCCAGTTCTACGGCGAGGCAGTGGAGGAAGCACCCATCGACGATGCGCGTCAAGCGAGCACGATCGCGACAGTCGTACGCGGGACGCTCGCCCTCCCAACGGGCAGTAGCCCTATGGCAGAGCCGATGAGCCTGCTGGATGCGAGTGGCAGAGAGGTGCTTAGACTCCGACCCGGCGCAAATGATGTGAGCGGAGTGAGGCGCGGCGTGTACTTCGTGCGGGAGGAGTCACAAGCCTCAAGCCACAAGCTCCAAGCAGCACGCAAGATCATCTTGGTGAAGTAGGAGTCGGCTGTGAGAGCTTCAGTGCTGACATACTGCCTTTGTCTGGCAGTGCTCTTGGTCGGTGTAGTGCCTGCCGCAGACTCGCTCAACGTCCGGCTGGTAGGCAGTTGGACGCTGGGGCCGGCTCGGGCCGTGGCATATGATCCGGTGCGGAACCTAGCGTTCGTCGGCGCTGGCGGCGGTATATGTGTTCTGGACGTGGGCACTCCGGGGTCTCCGGTCAAGTTGTCGCAAGTCGGAACGTCGAATCTGGTGTTGGGTATCTGCTACCTGGACAGTCTTCTTTACGTCGCGGACAGTGACGATGGGTTGCTGGTCATCTCCGTTGCCGATCCGGCAGACCCAGTTCAGGTGGGGAGGTGCGCAACTCCTGGTGTGGCTCGCGGAGTGGCTGTGAGCGCGGAGTACGTCTTCATTGCCGACGATACCTTCGGCCTGCGAATCATCTCAATCGCCGATCCGGAACACCCGGTCGAGATTGGCTACTACATCACACTTGATGATGCTTATGGCGTTACCGTGCGCGGCGACTATGCATATGTCGCAGCCCGCGGTGCCGGTCTGCGTATCATCTCCATTGCCGACCCGGCGCACCCGGTAGAAGTTGGTTACTGTGACTCGCCCGGGCGCGCCTATGGTGTTGCTCTTAGCGGTGACTATGCGTACGTGGCCAACTATGTTGCCGGGCTGCAGATAGTCTCGATTGCTGATCCCACTAACCCGAGGGAGGTCGCATCCCGCGGTACGCCGGGAATGGTCTTTGGCGTGGCAGTTGAAGGCGAGTACGTTTACCTGACTGATGACGCGACCGGGCTTCGGGTTTTCTGGGTCGGCGATCCGGTGCATCCGCTGGAAATCGCGAACTGCGGTGTTCCGGGCGTGGCCAACAGAGTGGCCGTGGGCGGAGACCATGCGTATGTCACGGACGGCACCTTGCGCGTGATCTCCGTTTCCGATCCTGGCTGGCCCAGCGAAGTAGGGCATTTTGACACGCCTGGCAGCGCTACCAGTATAGGCCTTGAAGGTGAGTATGCCTACCTTGCTGCCGACGGGTTGTGGGTTATTTCGGTGGCGGATTCGATGCAACCTGCTGACGTCGGGCATTGCGCGATACCGGGTGGCGCGCGTTGCGTTGCCGTGAGTGGCAACTACGCCTGCGTGGCGGCCGGGGATTCCGGGTTGCGAGTCGTCTCTGTGTCAGACCCGACTCAACCGGCCGAAGTCGGGCACTGGGATGCACCAGACCGGGTGTATGGCGTAGCGGTGCGCGGCGACCATGCCTTCGTCGCGGCGGCGAATTCCGGATTGCGGGTCATCTCAGTTGCGGACCCAGCGAATCCGATTGAGATCGGGTACTGCGATTCACTCAGCGCGAATCACGTAGCCTTGAGTGGTGACTATGCCTACGTTGGTGGTTTCAACGACCTCGGCATCATCTCAATTGCCGACCCGACGAATCCCACAGTGGTCAGCAACTACTGGCTGACGAATGCACACGGGCTAGCCGTGATCGGGCAATACGCCTACGTTGCGTCTGACCCTCACTATCTGCAGGTCATCCGCGTCGCCAATCCGACTCGTCCGGTTGAGGTGGGAAGGCTCACCTTCAACGCGACCAGGGGCGTGTCGGTCAGCGATGGCTACGCGTACGTCGCAGCCAACGGGACCGGGCTGTGGGTGGTCTCGGTCGTCGATCCAGCGTATCCGGATACGGCCGGATATTACCGCTTACCGGGGCAGGCCAACGGAGTCGCTGCCAGGGGAGATCTTGCTTATGTTGCATACGGTGATATGGGTCTCCAGGTATTCCAGTACCTGCGCCTCGGAATAGAGGAAAGCCCGGAAGCCCAGCCGCATGGCCGCAAGTTGGCTGCGACTGTCATCCGTGAGCTTCCGCCCGGAGCGGTTGCATTCGATGCCTTGGGACGGCGGACATCAGGCCTGAGGCCCGGCGTCTACTTTGTCCGAGAGCAGCCCCGAGCCTCAAACCGTGATGCTCGAGCAGTTCGTAAGGTCATCGTTGCGGAGTAGGAGCGGGCGATGAGGCAGGCACTGACAGTTCTCTCGCTTGCCTTGTTGCTGGTCAACGTAGCAGCGGCGGCTGATTCGCTCGACGTCCGGCTCATCGGTGGCTGCGATACACCCGGCGAGGCCTACTCGGTCGCCGTGAGCGATGGCTATGCGTATGTTGCAGATTGCGATTCCGGGCTGCGAGTCATCTCGGTTGCGGACCCGGCAAACCCTGTCGAAGTCGGCCACGCTCAGACAGCGGGTAAGGCGTATGGGGTCGCCTTTAACGACGGGTATGCGTTTGTTGCGGCGGGTGATTCCGGTCTGCGAGTGGTCTCGGTCTCTGACCCGGCTCATCCGATGGAGGTGGGGCACTGCGGCACCCACGGGTCTGCTTGGCGGGTGACCGTTGCCGGCGACTATGCCTACGTAGCAGCCGATACCGCTGGACTGCGCACTGTCTCGGTCGCGGACCCTGAAAACCCGATTGAGGTCGGGCACTGCGATACGCCGAGCGGGGCCTTGGGCGTGGTCTTGAGTGGTGACTACGCCTACGTCGCAGGCGGTGCCGCCGGGTTTTCCGTCATCTCGGTCGTCGACCCGGCACACCCGGCTATCGTGGTCAATGGCGGCTATGTCTGGTCTGCCTCGGCCCTTGGTATAGCCGTGAGCGGAGACTACATATATGTGTCATACAGCGACAGCGGGTTGCATGTCTTCTCGTACAGCGAGTCGACAAGCGTGCGGTCGTACGGAAAGCGCGGGACCTTTCGCTGGTCTTGGGAAGTGGCGATTATGGGCGGCAGTGCATTCGTGGCGGCGGATGAGGCCGGGCTGCGTGTCCTGTCGGTGGTGAGTCCGATGCTCCCGGACACGCTCTGGCGCTACTACGACATGTCCGGCTGGGCCAACGGTTTGGCTGTCAGCGGGGACCAGGCGTATGTGGCGTACGGCGACCGCGGGCTCCAGATCTTCCAGTACTACGTCACGGGGGTAGAGGAGAGCAACAAGCCGCAGGCCTCAAGCCGCAGACCCGACAAGACTCTACTAAGCAGATTGCCGCCAGGCGCTGAGGCCTTTGACGTGATGGGGCGGAGGGTGGTAAGCCCAGACCCGGGCGTCTACTTCGTGCGTTGTGGGCCGTCAGCCGTCACTAAGGTCGTCATCACGCATTAGGTCGGCATCGACGCCGGGCCGAGGCATCCGGACGACAATCCGGGCTGCTCCAAGGTGGCGATTCTGACCGTCAAACCCGGCAGATGCTACAGGTCGGCGCTTACTGATGCAGTTGGTCCGAGGGTGGATAGCCTAAGTCACTAACAAGCAAGCTGCTAGACGCCAGATTGGTCGCGTAAGTGGTAGTCTTGGGAATCGCCTTGGGAACCGTTCCCGGGACGGTTCGGACGGTGATTCGGATGGGGACCCCCGACCTGACTTTGGCGGAGGTTTGGGGCCGGGTTCCGGCGGCGACAAGGAGGGGGATTCCAAGGAGGGCTTGCGGGAGCAAATGCGGGGCGATTTCGGGTTCGACCTGCGACGCGGTTCTCGGCGCGACTCGCGGTTTCACTTGTGTAGTGACGTGCCCGATGACTCGGTCGGGAACTCGCGGGATGATTTGCGCGGCGTCTCCCCACGTGATTCACGCAGCGAGACGGAAGAGCGGGGACTAAGGAATGAAGATCGAGGATGAGCCAGGGGATTGGCGCGAGGCGGGTCGGCCCAATCTGCTTGCTGGCGTGTGCCCAAAAAGCCGAGGCCGGCAGGCGCGAGGCCTGCCGGCCGTCGTAACGAAGCTCGCGGAGCGTCTATTCCGTCTTCACGACCTTACTCGTAAGCGTCACGTCGTCGGCGACCAGCCGGACGAAGTATGCGCCTTCAGCCACGGCCCGGCCGTACGCGTCGACGCAATTCCAGGATACGTTGTGATAGCCTGGCTCGCCGATGCCCGACGCGAGGACCCTAATCTGTCTACCGCAGGCATCGAAGACCTCGAGCCTGATGACGGCACTCCTCGGCAGACCGTATTCGATTGCCACCCGTCCCGCTGCGGGCCCGGTGCCCTTCAGCGTTACGGCACGCGGCAAGGTCGGGTTAACGCTCGCGGCGATGCCCGGCGGCGTGACGACGACCGAGTCGAATACGAAGTCGTTGGACGAGTCGACGTCCCCTACCATTGCCGTGGAGCACTCCGTGGCAAAGGTGCCGGCGACGTTAAGCGTGCAAGGCCGGAACGTGACGACCGAGTCGTTAGTTCGTGCCGTGTCCTCGTAGAACGTGCCGATCCGGAAGATGACCGGGAAGCTGTCGACCGTGTTGCCGACGTTCAGGAGTGTGGCCGACGGTATCACTACTGTGTCGTATGGCACTGCTCCGGTCGGGGCGGTTATCCCGACAACCCCTACGTTGCGGACGCGTCGGAAGACGTACTTCCAGACCAGGTTGTTGGCCACGATCTGGTCGCCGGTCAGCATCGTGCTGCACCTGACCGTCTGCAGGCCGCGGACCGCCACCGGGTAGTCGGCGAACGTTACTTCCAGCGAGTCGTGGGCGGCGAGCGATTCCACCTGTACCGTGTCGTTGTACAGGCTGCCGAGCCTGACCCTGACCGGGAACGACTGCATCACCAACCCGAAGTTGCGGACCCAGGCTTTGACCGGTACGACCGTACCGGAATCGACCGTGTCCGGCGGAGCGGTGAAGCGGAGTGCGCCGGCGTCGGTATTCCGGATGATGACCTTCACCGAGTCCGAGCGCGCGTCGTTCAGGGCATTTGAGTCTTCGGCCAGCGCCGTACTGCAGCGTGTTACCAGCGTTCCAACCGGGCTCGCGGTCCAGTCGGCGAACGTCAACAGTATCGAGTCGAGCGAGGCCAGGTTCGTAACCTGCTGGGTGTCGGCGTAAGTACCGACTTTGAAGATAGCCGGGAAAGAAACCGTCTCGGTCCCGAAGTTGCGCACCATGGCCTGGGGCGCGAGCACCGCCCCGGAGTCAACGATGCCGGTCGGGGCGACGATTCGCATCGTTCCGGCGTCATTCTCAAGCGTAATGACGGTACACGAGTCCTGTTTCCAGTTGTTTTCCGGGACCTGGTCGGTTCCACTGTACATCGAAAGAGTGCAAAGTACCGGGAAGGTGCCGAGCGAATCCGGGGTCCAGTTGGGGAACGTGTCCGTGCGTGACGCGCCGCCCGCCACCATCGAGAAGACGCTGTCGCTGTACAGCGTCCCGATCCGCATCCGGGCCCAGAACATGGCGTTGCCGGTGCCGTGGTTGGTCACGCGCGCCATCGGCCTGAGCCCGACCCCGAGATTGACGTTTCCCTTCGGCGCCATGATCGAATCCACGCCCACGTCCGTCACGCGGACCGTGAAGTTGCGGGTGCGGCGGTCATTCGCCGTGCTTTCGTCCGCTACGAGCATGGTTGAACACCTTGCCGTCTGAGGGCCGCGCTGGATGGCGGGCCAGGTGTCGAATGTCACCATGATTGAGTCGCCGTGAGCCAGGTCGGTCACGGTCTGCGTGTCGGCGTAGAACGCGCCGATGGCAAACAGCACCGGGAATGTGGCGGTGCTGTCACCGTTGTTGACCACAACAGCGGTGGGCACCACGGCTGTCCCGGAATCTACCCCTGAGCTCGGCGGGGACGCTATTCTCTTTGTGGCCGCATCCCACGTCCACGCCATTGCCGGCCCGACGAGACATGCCACTGCCAAAGCAGTGACTACGAGCTTCGGCAGCGTTGCCGACCGCCGGCCGCACTCGCTGCCTCCATTAAGATACTGACGGACCATCTGTCCTCCCTACCCTACTGCTGGTTTGACGCGCCGGAGCGGACCGACCGCCGCTGTCGCCAGCCCTGCGGCCGGATCCTCCCGAACCAGGCAATCCGCAGCCCTGCTTCTGCGGTCGATGTCCTGGCCGGTTCCGCTCCTGCAAATAGACACGGACACAATACACGGCTTTCTCCTGCGCGCAAGCTCTGACTGAGCCGAACCGCTTAACGCCGCGGCGGAGTGCGACGGCATAGAGCTGCTGCCTCGGAATACACAGGGACTCGCAGGCGCCTCCGCGATGCGGGGGTGAGTCTGCCGTGGCATGGCTGCCCATGAGCAAATCCCGTGCCGAAGACTTCCTTGGAGGGCCATCACCTGTTACAGAGGCAACTGCAGTGCAGTCTCGGCGGGCGGAGGCCGTCTCGCTGTGCAATAGCTGCGCACGTGCGCAACCGCGCAGCCGAGCTCGGATGAGGTCTGACCGGCGCACGGCTCGCGGGGATTCGCGCTCATACTGCCGACCACGCGGAAGTCACGCGGGCCAACGCCAGGGCCTCCAGCGCGCTCTTCTCTTTGTCCTTTATCTCGAGCATCACATCGCATTCGATGCCACATGCCGCCTCCTGGAACTCCCGAAAATCACGGACATCGATATGCTCTACGTGCCTGCCTCGGCGCTGTCCCGGCTCCTGCGATGAGTAGTCCATCATCGGGGGACCATCAGACCGTCGCCACGTCGCGGCGCAGCGCTGGATTGCTGGCCTGACAGTCTCAACCGGGCCGTTGACCTTGTGGTGGAATACGTCGAAGAGCACCGGGATGCCGGTCCGGCGGCTCACTTCAAGGCAGTCGGAGATTGTGTAGCTCCGGTCATCGTTCTCGACCACCAGCCTGCGTCTGACTGCTGCGGGCAGGCGGCCGTAGCGCTCTGTGAATCGATGGATGCTTACCTGCTTGTTGCCATAGACGCCACCGACGTGAATCTGGACCTTGGCGCTGGCCGGCAGATCCATCAAGTCCAGCACGCGCGCATGGTACGCTAGCTCGCGCACGCTGCTTTCTACAATCAGATCATCCAGGGCGTTGAGCAGCACAAACTGGTCGGGGTGCATCGATATCCGCATCCGGTGCCGCCGGACAAGGCGGCCAAGCCTGCGGAACCGGTCATGGAACTGCCGGGCCCAGTCGTACGTGCAGACCGGGTGTGACGCGAATGGCACCAGGTCGGACGTGATACGAAAGAAGAGGATACCGTGTTCCGCGTTCCACCGAAGCACGGACTCAAGACAGTCGAGGTTCTGCGCGACTGTCTCGACCAGCCTTCGCTCGGAGTAGGACGCCAGCCGGAATGCGCGGCTCGACGTGCAGCCGATACCGCGGTTGATACAAGGATAGCCGATGCGCAAGCTAGTGGTCGCGCCCTTTGCCCGAATCCGCGATGTCCATCAGCGGTTCCGGGTAGGGCCGGAACAGCACCTGCTGCGCCAGGTAGGGCTGGTCGAACCGGACTATCCACGATTGGACGATGCCGACCGGGACCGATAGCGGCGCCCTGCCTGCACGGTAGCGCTGCAGCGCGTCAAGGAAGAACGCTTTCTCCCCGGCGGTCAGTCCCTCTCGGAAGTACCCCAGCGCGTGCATCAGCACATTGATGGCGGCCGTGTACTTGGGTGGACCGGCAAAAGCACGCGGCAGCAAAGCGCCGTAGTCGGCGAATACGTCTGCCACCGGCCGGTGTTCCTCGTTGGCGCCGATCTTCCCGAGCTTCCTCATTACCACTTCGCTGTACGTCATCAGCAGCAGTTTGTGCTGGGCGTGAAAGCCGGTTAGACCGGCCATGGTCGGCCGCTCGGCGAGCTCGCGAAACCGCGCGAGCGTGAAGAGCATCGTCAGGAAACGTTCGCGGATCAGAAAGTTGCGCAGCCTGCCTTCATCTTCAACCAGAGCGTCTCCGTACCTCAACATTGCGGCCCGGCCGAAGAACCCCTGCCGCTGCGCCGCCGACAACAGGTTGCCGGACTCATTGTAGATCTTGACATCGCGCGTGCCGCAGGACGGCGAGCGCGACTTGAGGAGGAAGCCGTCCGCCCCGCCCTGTCCTGCAAGGAAGCTGGCCGCGAACTCCTCCATCGGTGAGGAGAAGTCCTTGCCGGTCGATGGCTGAACCAGGCGCATCTGACCTTCACTTACGACTATGCGAATCGGATCGCGGGGAACGCCCAGGCCGATCCCCATTTCCGGGCAGACCGGCACGAACTCGACGAATTCCCGCAGCCTTCGCACGAACGGGCCGTCGACGATCTCGCCGTTGTACCGGCAGTGGTCGAACCCGAGGCACTTGCTGACGACGACGACCGGGCGCAGCGCGGCGCTCATTTGGGTGCCACCTCGGCTACCACGTTGAGTCCCAAAGGCAGCCCGGCCGTGTCCAGCGCCACGATTGCCACCTGGTACTCGGCGTCGAATCGCTCCCGAATGTCATCGGTGCGCACGGTCCGGCCGCCGACATAGGGTGAGAGCGAGACCACTCGGCCCGCACCCAGCTCGTGGTTGGTCTCCGAGTCGAACACCTTGAAGCTGTCGCCGACCTTGAGCCTCCCGAGCCAGAATGACTCGACGAACATCCGCGCCTGCTCCCGGACAGCACCGACGATTATCTTTGAGTCGTCGCCTGCCGCAAGGGTCTGGCCCAGTTGCACGTCGAGCTTGTAGACAATCCCGTCCACCGGCGACTTGAGCGTGAGTTGGTCGAGCTGCGCCTGTGCCAGCGCGGCATCGGCTCGGGCAGCAGACGCATTGGCCGAATCGAGCCTGGCCTTCAGCAGCGCCTGCCGATATTCCTGCTCCGAGATGCCCTTGGTCGCGAAGAGACCTGAAGCTCGCTCGGACGCCTCGCGACTGATTGCGAAGGCGTTCTCCGCCGCCACTGCCCGGTCGAGCGCGGACCGCACCTGTGCCTCCTCGACGCTGCTCTCCAGCACAACCAACGCCTGGCCGGCCCTGACCGCATCTCCCTCATGCACGGCAATGCGCGTGACGCTGCGCGGCACCTGTGCCGCAACGTAGACCGGACCGTCCAGCGGCTCAACTGCGCCGTAGATGCGCGCCGGCGCGTCACCAAGCCTGGGTGGCACCGGCGCGGACTTGCGCGGCGCTGACCGCAGCACCGCGAACACCACGAAGAGAACCACTGCCACCGCCACAATCCAGGTCAGAGAACTCCGCAAACGTCTTGCCATTCTAGCTGCCTCCTGCGGAAGCGGTCCGCGTATCGTACACAACGGCACCGTCTTCCATCTTTATCAACCGGTCGGCATAGGGAAAGACCCTTGGATCATGCGTCACCAGCACCACTGCCCGGTGCGGGTCGCGGGAGAGCCGCTTGAGCGTGTCGAGTACCAGATGGCTGCTCTCCACGTCCAGCGCCGACGTCGGCTCGTCGCAGAGCAACAGCACCGGGTCGCCAACCAGGGCGCGCGCGATGCCGACCCGCTGTTGCTGCCCGCCCGACAACTGCTGGGGTCGGGCGTCGGCATACTCCTTCATTCCCAGCTTGTCGAGCAGTTCGACCGCCCGCTCTCGGTTCACAGGCTTTATCCGGGCGCCCTGTATCGCAGTGGCAACAAGGATATTGTCCAGTGCCGACAGCGCCGGCACCAGGGCCGCCTGCTGGAACACGAAGCCGTACTTCTTCATCCTCAGCGTGGCCAGTTCGTCTTCACTCAACCCGCCGACATCGCTGCCGGCCACCCTGATCCTACCGGCTGACGGCTTGAGCACCAGACCCATGATAGTGAGCAGTGTTGTCTTGCCTGAACCCGACGGTCCGGCCAGGGCGGTAAGCTCGCCGGGAAAGACATCCAGCCTTGTCTCCTTGAGCACGCGCCTGACCACGCGGCCGTCCGAGAAGTCGCGAGTGACTCCCTCGAGCTGCAGCACCGGCGCGACCATCTTTACCTGAACGCCGATGCCGGCTCGATCTTGAGCGCACGGCGCAAGGCCAGCGCCGAGCCGGCAAAGCACAGGAGGAAGGTAAGCAGCGCGTGCGCCGGCGGCAGCCAGACCGGCAGGTTGGCCGGCAGGCGTGAGCCCTTCACTCCGAACAGGAAGCCGGCGAGCAGGAAGAAGCCGATGAGCAGCCCGATGAGCCCGATGGTCAGCGCCTGGTACACGATGATAGCGAATATGTCCCGGCGCCTTGCCCCGAGCGCGCGCAGGACGGCGAAATCCCGCTGCCGGTTCAGCACGTTCGTGTACATCGTCAGGGTGATAATGACGACCCCGACCAGTATGCCGACGAGCGTCGAAAGCCCGAAGCTCGAGCCGATACCGGTGCTTGTCAGGTTGTAGATGATGGTATTGCGTGCCAGTTCTTGCGGTGTCAACGCCGAGGCCTTGGGCAGCAACACCTCGATATCGGCCAGCGTCTGCCTGATGTCTGCGCCCGGCTTGAGCCTGACCAGGATGTCGCTACAGCGGTCCGCGGGCAATCCGGTCACTTCGCGCGCCTTGGTCGCGTTTGTGAAAAGCAACGGAGCACCGAACGAGCGCGTACCTTCGGTGTAGCCGGCGACCCGGATGCGGCGCGAGTTCACCTCAACGATCTTGCCGATCTCGGGCTCGCCGAGGTCCTTCAGGTCGAACTTGTCCACGGTTGCGCCGTCGTGCTCAAGCAGCACATCGTTGCCCCCGGCCGTGAAGCGCCACGGCCCGCCGTGCAGCTCCGGCCGAGTGACCCCAATGACCTGCACCGGCTGAAACGTACCATTCGGTAACCGGAGCTGAGCACCGGAATAGATCACAGGTTCGGCCCACTCGATCTGCGGCAGCCCGACCAGCCGGTCGACGTAGCGACTCGGGAGACTGCTGACGGAGGAAGTATTCACCACGTTCTTCGACACGACCCAGATATCGGCTCCGCTGTTGTCAACCACGGCTGACATCAAGCTGAAGAGTCCGAACATTATTGCCAACTGCTGGCCGACGAGGAACACTATGGCCACTACACCCAGTATGGCTCCGGCAGTCGTGGAGCGCTCGTGCAGGAGCATGCGGACCGCCGCGTACCTACGCATGCGAATCCAACAATCTCTGACAGGCCCTGTCGGCCTCATCCAGGCTGGATACTACAACCACCCGCGGACCTGACAGCCTAGGGCGGGCGAGTTCCGCAGCTTTGCCGCCAAGCACCACACCAAGGCCTGGTTTCGCAGCAAGTGCCTTGTCGACGAGGTGCCTCGTGGCCGGCAGATTGGCAATCATGGTGACCGAAAACAGTGCGACGTCAGGGTCGTAGCTTCTCAGGGCGGCGATGATATCTTCCTCAGGTGTGCTCCGCCCGGCGGCGAATGTGCTCCAGCCGGCAAGGCGCAGGTGCTCAGAAGCGAGATCGGCCCCGATATCGTGCTCCTCGCCCGGGACGCAGGCAACCAGAGCCTTGTGGCCGCTGGCGGCAGCCGGGTCAACGCTGTCGAACAGGCGATAGAGCACGTAGCGGCAGATCTCGGTCACGGCATGCTCATCGGCCACGCTGATTCGCGCCTCTTCCCACAGACGCCCGATGTGCCGGAGCGCCGGCAACACGAGTTCGTCCGCGGTCCTGGTCACCGGCGTCTTGCGGCTAAGCGCACCTGCTGCCGCAGCCCGCCGCTTCCGCGCCAGCAGCAACTGCACGAAGGCGGCGACCTCGGGGGTCGGCTCAGACGTGGGCATCGCGGACTCGACCAGCGCGCCCAGGTTGTGCCGCCACGCGTCAATCGGCCGGGTCAGCTCCGTGGCTTCCGACTGCGGCAGTTCGCTCGTGAACGCCAGGCTCCAGGCCTCGAGCATGCGGCCAAAGTAACCTGGTCCGAAGCCACGCCGGCCCATCACGCCGGCAAGCCACCGGAGCTGCCCGGCAATCTCGTCGAGGAGGTCGAACTCGTAGCACGCCAGCAGCACGTGGCCGAACCAGTGGCTGTAATGCCGGGCGAGGACCGGGCTGCCGCATTCCGGACCGGCGCACTCGAACTTCAGGTCGAGTTCCAGCCGCTCGTCCACGGCCACGAGCAACTCTTCCATTTTCGCTCGGAACCCGGCGGTAGCTTCGATAGAGACACGGTTTGCCATCTGTGGCCGGATTTTACCCAATCAGCCACGCTGATTCAAATCAAGTGCGGCCGCTCAGCCCCTCAGCAGACGAGTCCGGCCGGGTCCTCGGACCGGAAAAGCCCGACAGGCTGGACCGCATGATTGAACGCTTGAGGTTGAGGACTTTCCCCCGAGATTCACCGCTTGACTCTCTGTTGCCGGTAGGCTAAAGTCTCGCCACGCGCCCGTAGCTCAGATGGATAGAGCGGCAGACTCCGGATCTGCAGGCCACGCGTTCAATTCGCGTCGGGCGCTTTTGCCGCAGAAGGGATAAAGGGATCAAGGGATGCAGTGTCCGAAATTCGGTCCTTCACTTTATCCCTCTATCCCTCTGTCCCTCTAGCTCTCGGAGTTCTAATGGATTTCTATGATGTTGTCCGCAAACGCCTGAGCGTCCGCTCCTACAAACCCGACCCGGTACCCGACGAAGTTCTCAACCGCATCCTCGACGCCGGCCGCCTCGCCCCTTCAGCCAAGAACTGCCAGCCGTGGAAGTTCATCGTCGTCAAAGACCCGACCATCCGGCAGGCACTTGTCGCGGCGTGCAGAGGCCAGGGCTCAGTCGGCCAGGCCCCGGTCGTCATCTGCGGCTGCTGCATAGAAGAACAGGTCTGGAAGCGAATGGGTGGCTACTGGTCGGCCGAGGCGGTGGACATCACTATCGCCCTCGAACACATGATGCTCGCAGCCGCGTCCGAAGGACTCGGCACCTGCTGGATTGGCGCGTTCCTCGAGGCCGAAGTCAAGAAGGTGCTTGCGATTCCCGAAGGGGTCAAACCGATTGCGCTCACGCCGCTCGGCTACCCGGCCCGCGAGTCTCAGCCGCAGCCCCGCAAGCCGCTATCCGAGATTGTCTGCTACGACAGATACCAGTAGACCGCAAACCGACGACCGGGGACCGCTTCCTGAGTTCTCTTCGTGTCTTGGTGTCTTTGTGGTGGAATCCGGTCGGACCTTCTGACTTCTGCGATCTAGCTTCCGGCTTCTGACTTCGTCCCCTCCTCAGACTCAACGTCCCGCTCCATGATAACCGCATCCTCGCCGTTCTCATAGTATCCCTTGCGAAGATAGGTCGGCACGAAGCCGCGGTCGGCATAGAACTTCCTGGCAATCGTGTTCGATACCCGCACCTCGAGGTAGAACGACTTCGCCGCGCTGCGCCGCGCGAAGGCACCGACCTCATCGAGCAGCCTGCCCCCCACTCCCTTCTCGCGTTCGTACTCGCTGACCGCGAGGTTGGCGAGGTGCGTCTCCTCAGTTCCCCATGCCACGGCGTAGCCGATGATGATTCCGTCCTCTTCGGCAACAATGGAAAGGCCTTGCGGCCGGTTGAGGTCCGACAGGAAAAACGAGCGGCGCCATGGACTGAGGAATATGGCCCTCTCCAGGTCCATCACCTGCTCGAGGTCGGCTTCAGTCATCGGCCTGATGGTCACAGCAAGATAATGCCGGCCGCGCGGCCCGTGTCAACCCCGCGCTAACGCGTGAGCACGACCTTACGGACGGTATCGGCCTCGCGCACAAAGTAGACACCGGGCGCAAGGCGCGATACATCATTGGGACCCGGCCTGAGTTCCAGCGCCGAGCGTCCCGAAGCATCGAGCAGAGCGACAGCCGCGGCCTCGCGGCCGGGCGTCCCGGCAACTGCGAGCACCCTGCGCGCCAGCGTAACCTGAGCCCTGCTGCCCCCGGGTTGCCGCCGCCAGTCAGTCACACCTTCGACTGCCGAGTCGGTCATCGCGACTCGCCCATGTCCAAGCAGCCCGGCGCGATAGAGTGAGTCCGGCATGCTGTCGCAGTAGTTGTACAGCAGTGTGAGCGCACTGTCGTTCGTCATGCCGGGATACGCCGACTTGAACCAGGCCAGCACGCCGGCGACGATCGGCGTGGCAATGGAAGTCCCATCGTATAACTTGAGCCCGGTTGGCAATGTCGACAGGATACCAACCCCGGGCGCGCAGACGTCAATCCAGTCGCCGAACGCCGAGAACGGCGCCTTCTTATCATCCCGGTCGCTGGCCGCCACGGCGATGACATTTGGGAATGCGGCCGGGTAGGTAGAATCGGTCTCCCCGCCCGCGGCCGCGACGCTCAAGGCTCCGGCCGACCAGATAACCTGGCAGGCATTGTTGAGCGGCTCGTATGGGCTTGCTGAGCTGAAGCTCATCGAGAAGACCCAGGCCCCCTTGTCCAGGGCATAGTTGACCGCGGCGATCGCTGCGCCTAGATTGATGCCCGCGCTGCTTCCACAGCGTAAGGCCATCGCCCGGCAATTCCACGTTGGGGCGGCAACGCCAAGTCCATTGTTCGTGACCGCGTTGGCCGCACCCCAGCAGCCCGTTCCGTGGCCGTTGGTGTCCGCCGGCATCGGATCAGGGTCGCCACCGACGTAGTCAAAGCCGATGACATCATCAGTGTAGCCGTTGCCGTCCTGGTCAACACCATCAAGGTCGCCGTCCGGGTACCAATCCAGGTCGAATCGGCCGTTGCCGTTGATGTCTTCAGCCGAGTTAATCCAGAGGTTCGCCGCAATCTCTTCCTGCGTCCAGTCGAGACCGTCGTCGATTACCGCGATAATGACACTGCTGTCGCCGTGAGCGCTGTCCCACGCCTGAGGTGCGCGGATACGAGGCAGATGCCATTGCTCGCCGTAGCGAGGGTCGTTGGGAATCTGATCGGCCTGGCAGAGGTCGAGCACGGCGTTCGGCCACGCGCCGGCAACTTCGGGTAGTTCCACAAACTCCGATAGCAGACGCGGGATGTCTGACTCGGCTCCGAAGGAAAGGAGAAAGAGCAGGTCCGAACCGGCCGCGAGCGTGGCCGGGCCGGGCTTCGGGTTCCGAATTACGCGCTCGACGCCAGTGACGCCCTCCCGTCGGCAGAGCTCGTCCAGTTGGGGAACGCCGAAGCAGTCGCGCGAGATTCTCACCTGTCCGCGCAACTCGCCCCGAAGCTGAACCAGCATCTGACCGGCGATGTACTTCTCCCCGGAAGGAAGAACTGCCACCGTCTGACCGACGGCCTGCAGTCCCGCCAGCAAACAACAGACTGCTACGACACCGAAGCTCATCTTCATCTGTCCTCCTGTGAATACGGCCACGAGCGCAGCCGAGCTTTGCGGCTTCCCACAAGCGATTGATGATACGGCGGCCTGTAATGACGTCAAGTCATGGAGCAAAGCCGAAACGTCTGGAGAGCGACGAAGACGACTGCGTACGGCCGGAGCGTGCCGACCCTGAGGAATTGCCTCCGAGGAACTGGTCAGCGCCGCTGACCAAGCCGAAGGCGTATCGACTCGGACTTAGAGCATTCGGGCTTCATTCGGTATTCGGCCTTCGGACTTCGGGTTTCTCCTTAACCAGATATATCCAGGGCAGGCTGATTAGGGTCGTGATTCCCTTCACGATGACGTTGGCCCAGAATATGCTCACGACCACGAGCATCGACATGCGGCCGATGAATGCGAGACCGCAGAACAGGGCCGAGTCGAGCGGCACCGAGACCGAGTTCGACGTCAGCACGCGCATCCACTGGAGCTTGTGTCCGACCTTGTTGACCCACACCTGGTAGACCTGACCGTCGACCAACTCGGAGACAACCTGCGCGACTATTGAGGCGAAGACGAGCCGCCAGGTTGGTGAAAGCACCTGTCCAAATTCCAGTTGCGAACCGACGCCCAGGTCGGGCGGCAGTCGCGCCACGAGCCAGTAGAGCCCGGCCATGAACAGGTTCGCCGCTGCCGCGGTGATGACGACGGCCCGCGCCACCTTGATGCCGCCGGTCTTGTGCACGAGGTCGCGCAGGGTGAAGGTAAACGGGTAGATGAGCGTGCCCGCGTCCATGCTGAATCCGGCAATCATCAGGATCCGCAGGCTCGTCACGTTCGAGAGCAGTTGAGCGGCGACGTAGAGCGAGCTGACAACCGCGACCGAAACGATTCCGGACTGCCTTTCGGGTTCTTTCATTTGGTCATTAGGATTTCAATCGACATTCGTCATTCGCACTTCGTCATTTCCTGGCGACTGCCACCAGCCAGCGCGAGTTGTGGTCGTATGGCTCAGCATTGAGCCCGCCATAGATGTCTGCCTTTGTGAAGCCGGCGCGCAGCAGCAGGTCACGCAACTCCACCCCCGAGTACACCCGCAGGAAGAACCGGAACTCGCTCACTTTACCCTTACGAATGACCACCCAGCGGTTCTCGAGCCCGGTCCAGCCGGGCGCCACCTTCCGCTCCTGGAGAGCGAAAGTGCCGTCTTCTTCCTGCCAATCGCTGGTCTGGAAGTGACGGACCAGCCACTCTTTGCCGGCCGCCTGAATCAGAAACCTGCCGCCGGGCCGCAACGACTGCAGCACGTGCCTGCAGACCCTCAGGTCATCCGCCGCGTCTTCAAAGTACCCGAACGAGGTGAACATGTTGATACAGGCATCAAAGGCGCGAGTCCGGACGAACCGTCTCATGTCCGAACGGACTAACTCCACGTCGAGCTTCTCCTGCCTTGCCCGCCGACGGGCCTCGGCCAGGTAGAATACGGTCCGGTCGACCCCGGTGACCTTGAAGCCACGCCGCGCAAGCTCGACGCTGAACCGTCCCGGCCCGCAGCAGAGGTCCAATACGCTCGCCCCGGGCTTCAGGCCCAGGATCTTCGCCAGCGGTTCCGCATCTCTTGCCGCCATCTGCCACCGCTCATCACGGAACAAAGAATGCCTGAACGTCGCCCAGAAGGCGTTGTTCTCGAACCACGGGGTCTTGTGCTTCATGGTGCGGTTACTCTAAGCAGCAAGGGTCAGGGAGTCAAGGATTCGAGTGTCCGGACATCGAACCCTGGACCGTTCGAATCCTCACCCCTTCCCTCTCCCGCTGAGAGCGGGCGAGGGTGAGGGGAATAACACTCCTTCCCTCTCCCTTTGGGAGAGGGCGAGGGTGAGGGATTGGTGATTGGCAAGGTCATTCATTTGACTGTCCGCTCTCCTGCCCTATCCTATACGTCCATGCCCCGAAAGACAAAATCGGCCGAGCCCATCGCGTCGTCGTCCCGGCCACAGGCCCTGACGCCCCGGGAAATCGTCCGCGAGCTCGACCGCTATGTCATCGGCCAGGAGGCGGCCAAGAAGGCCGTCGCCATCGCCCTCCGCAATCGCTGGCGTCGCAGCCAAGTGCCGGAGCAGTTGCGCGACGAGATAATGCCGAACAACATCATCCTCATCGGCCCTACCGGCGTCGGCAAGACTGAAATAGCGCGCCGGCTCGCGCGCCTTGCCCAGGCCCCGTTCGTGAAGGTGGAGGCCTCGAAGTTCACCGAGGTCGGCTATGTCGGCCGCGACGTGGATTCGATGATTCGCGACCTGATGGAGATCGGCGTCAACATGGTTAAGGCCGAGCGGATGCAATTAGTGATTGGGCGAGCCGTCGAACTGGCCGAGGAACGCATCCTCGACAGCTTGAGCCCGCGCCCGGCCAGGCCTCCGGAAGGCGCCGGGCCGGCAGCGGAAGCCCGGGAGCAGCTCCGGGTCAGTCTCCGTGCGGGCGAGTTGGACCAGCGAGCCGTCGAAGTCGAGTCGGTTTCCCAGTTCATGCCCTTCTCGGAGATGCTGTCGCAGATGGGCGGCGAGGAGATGGCAATCGAAGTACAGGGTTTGATGTCCGCGACCATGCCGAAGCGCACGAAGAAGCGGAAGCTGACCGTTGCCGAGGCGCGGCGCCTGCTGCCGCAGGAAGAGGCGCAGAAGCTGATTGACATGGACGAGGTGATTGCCGAGGCGCGGCAGCGCACCGAGAAATCGGGCATCGTCTTCATCGACGAGATTGACAAAATTGTGGCGGCCACGCCTTCGACCTCGGGTCCGGACGTCTCGCGCGAAGGCGTACAGCGCGACCTTTTGCCGGTTATCGAGGGTTCGAGCGTCCTGACCAAATACGGCATGCTTCGGACCGACCACGTCCTCTTCATCGCCGCCGGCGCATTCCACAAAGTCAAACCCTCGGACATGATTCCCGAATTCCAGGGGCGCTTCCCGATTCGCGTCGAACTCAAGCCGCTCTCCGGCGCCGATTTGCGCCGGATTCTGACCGAGCCGGAGAACTCGCTTGTCCGGCAGTACACCGCGCTCCTGGCAAGTGAAGGAGTGAGGCTGACTATTACGAAGGACGCGGTGGACGAGATTGCAGAAATCGCCGAACGGGTCAACAGTGATACCGAGAACATCGGCGCCCGGCGGCTGCACACCGTGATGACCGCCCTGCTCGAAGACATCCTGTTCCGATTGCCGGACCCCGAAGTCACCGCCCAGACGGTCACCGCCGCCTATGTCCGCAACAAGCTGAAGAACATCGTCGAGAACAAGGACCTGAGCCGATACATACTCTGAAGAGGGTCGGATAGTGCAGCATCCAGAGGTGTCGAACCCGGCTCGGGCCCTGCATCCCCTCTCCCACCGGGAGAGGGCAAGGGTGAGGGAATACATACTATGAACAAAGACCTTACGTCCATCAACGACCTTTCCAAAGAGGAAATCCTCAACCTGCTGAAGAAGTCGATTGAGCTCAAGCAGGCGGTGAAGAAGCAGCGCCGCCTCGATATCGCTCCGGGCACGATGGGAGCGCTGATATTCGAGAAGCCGTCCCTGCGCACGCGGGTGACGTTCGAACGGGCGATGCTCGACCTGGGCGGCTCCGCCATCTACCTCGGGCCGACCGACATCGGACTCGGCAAGCGCGAGACCGTGCCGGACGTGGCCCGCAACCTGTCGCGCTGGGTCGACTGCATCATCGCCCGGGTGTTCGAGCACTCCAAGATAGTGGAGCTGGCCGAGAACGCCACGGTGCCGGTCGTCAACGCCCTGTGCGACGAGGAGCACCCGTGCCAGATTCTTGCCGACCTCTTGACTGTATTCGAGCGACGCGGCAGCCTCGAAGGCGCGGTAATCTGCTGGACCGGCGACGGCAACAACGTCTGCAACTCGCTGATGCTTGCCTGCGGCCTGGTCGGCATCAACCTCCGGGTGGCCACGCCCAAGGGGTTTGAGCCGCCGCAGTCGGTCATCAACCGGTCGCTCGAGTACGCGAAGAAGAGCGGGGCGAGCATCACCCTCACCTACGACCCCCGGGCCGCGGCCCGGGACGCGGATTTCATCTACACCGACGTCTGGGCGTCGATGGGGCAGGAAAGCGAGGCCGAACACCGGCGGCAGGTCTTCCGGCCGTACCAGCTCAACCGCGAGCTGATGTCCTTTGCCAAACGCGATGCGAAGGTGCTCCACTGCCTTCCGGCCCATCGCGGCGAGGAAATCAGCGCGGAATGCCTCGACGGCCCGCAGTCGATTGTGCTCGACCAGGCCGAGAACCGGCTCCACGCGCAGCGCGCCCTGCTCGCGGTGCTGCTCACGCGCAAGATGTGAAACACCAATCGGGAGGTTAGACTTGAGAAAACTACTTGTCATTCTGCTCCCCTGCCTGCTTCTGGCCGGCCAGTTGGGGCTTGAACCCGTCACCGCTGTCGGCAAAGACGGCAGCCGCGTGACCCGTTTCCGCATCAACACCGGCAACGGCTACATCGACCTCGAACCGTCCGGCCCCACTGCCCCGCCCCGCGCCCCGGCCGACACCGGCATACTCTGGGTCGACCGCAACCACCACTACGGGATAATCCAGGCGACCGAAGTCTCGGGCGACGGCATGCACGTGCTGGCCAACTGGTACCTGAACGACCCGCGCGCCAGTTACTACCGGACGCTGGGCGACGAAATACCGCTCTGGGAAAGCCCGGGCAACTTCACCTACGGCAGCGACGGCCGCCAGATTGGCTCGTCGTACGACGCACGGGTGCTGACGCTCTCAAAGACCGACGCCGCGGTCAAGTGGTCCCGGAGCTCCGGCTACCCGGACTGGACCTTCGGTTATCCCAGCCCGGCCGCCGGCTTCTCCAAGGCGTCGCGCGACGGCTCCAAGGTCATCGCCGCCCAGAACGGCACGCTCTATGCTCTGGATGCGGGAACCGGCGAAACGCTCTATACGGCGCCGTTCAGCGAGCCCGACCGCCTGCAGGGCATCGACATCTCGGACGACGGGTCGATTGTCGCAATCACGGTCTATGATTCCTGCTTCATCTACGACGGCGGGACGCGGCGCGACGGCATCCCGGTCGGGACGTCGAACTCCGGCACCCAGTACGCGGCTGCGGTTTCCGGCGACGGCCGGCTGCTCGTGACCGGCGACTACTACGGCATACTCAAACTCTTCACCTGGAACGGCAGCGACTACGTCATGAAGTGGCAGCGGTCGGTCGGCACGCCCTGGGTCGCAGGGGTGGACATTTCGCGGGACGGTTCAACCGTCGCCTGCGGCACCGGCTACAACAACGGTACGCTCAACGTATTCGATTCCAGCTCGTCCACGCCGCTCTGGACCTATCAGGGGTATGGTGCGACCGGCTCCTACATACCATCGGTCGCCATCTCGACCGACGGTTCGCATATCGCCGCGGTATCATGGGGCGACACCGCCTCGCGCGGTACGTTCAATGTCTTCACGGTTCATGACCGGTCGGGCGCAACGCCCATCTTCGGTATAACCCGCGACCAGGAACCCGGTTCGCTCTTCTCGTGCGACATCTCGGATGATGGCCAGTTCGCGGTCTGCGGCGGCAAGGCGGTTCATGCCTACATGTTGGGCAACGGCGGTGAGGTCTACGCGGTCATCGTCGGCTCGGCGGCCGAAAACAACGTCGGCATGGCGTCAATCGAACAGCCCACGCGGTACCTGCAGGTCGGCACCGAACTCACTCCGCAGGCTACGGTCAAGAACTACGGCGACAGCACTGCCACGTTCCTCACCTATCTCACGATCCGCGACGGCCGGGACTCACTGCTCTACACCGACAGCGCCCAAGTGACCAACTTGGGCGGTAATCAGACCACATCGGTGTCGTTCTCCCAGTGGACGCCCTCGCTTTTCGGCCTCTACGCGTCCACGTTCTACACCGCGCTTGAGGGCGACAGCTATCCCGGTGACGACACCATGGTGATGCAGAGCAAGTGCTTCCACGACGGCATGCCTATCCGCATCGGCCCACCCAATGCCGAAGTGACGGTCAACTCCTCGTTCACGCCCAAGGCATCGCTCGTCAACAACGGCTCCTACGCCGACACCCTGCACTGCCGGCTGGAAATCACCGACTCGCTGGGCGCTGTGGTCTACAGCGACTCGGTCGCAGCCGGCTCAGTCCCGCCCGACGACACGGTCTCCGTCCAGTTCCGCCCGACCACGATTCCGGACGTCGGTGCCTACACTGCCACCGCGGTCGTCACCTGCGGCAGCGACTTCTACCCGACCAATGACACTCTGCGTCGCCGCTTCGACGTTACCTACGAAATCATGTACGATGATGGCGGTTACGAAGCGTTCTACTGGGTCGGCCGGCAGGATAACGA
>Ga0209610_1000421_pt1 | contig 22182 bp, 12 predicted proteins | sample LakKivw275mmetaG_FD_184137 | JGI IMG/M metagenome (GOLD analysis project Ga0209610, IMG submission 184137) | Anoxic lake water microbial communities from Lake Kivu, Rwanda to study Microbial Dark Matter (Phase II) - Lake Kivu water 275m metaG... | ecosystem: Environmental > Aquatic > Freshwater...
GGAGGACTGAGGAAAGAAGACTGAGGATTGAGGATCCCACCGTTTGCGGCTACGGCGAGGTTTGGTGGCTGGCTTGTCGCGGGCAATCGGTGATTCGCCGAGGATGTCGGCGGGCGTCTTGCGGCCCCGGTCGGTCTTGTCGAAGTCGGCGTCGAGGCTGACCAACGTCAGATTGTGCTTCTCCGCCGCCACGTACTGGTAGGCGTCGTCGAAGTCCAGACCAAGCTCGCCTGTCCTGGCTGCGAGCGACACGACCTCGTCGGGAGTCAGCCTGAGCAACGTCACCCGGCGGATACCGAGAAGGTCTTTCACGAACCGGGCGAGCGCTTCTCCACGCTTGCGGCTCACGAGAATGAGAGCGACCGAGTGGAATGCGAAATCTGTCACGTAGAGTGTGGCCTGAGGAGTCCCTTCGAAGAAGCGCGCAACTTCATCGGCACGCTCCTGGTCCAGGAGAAACTCAAGTAGGACGCTGCTATCTATGAGCAGGCGTGTTTCTTCCGCCATTCGAGTATCGCGTGTTGCAGTTCAACCGACGTGAATTCGTCACGCATGTCACTCAGTGCTCCCCGCCAGTCGAGCTTCATCTTTCCAGCGGGTCTGGGGACGCGCGTATCCCTGACGAATCGAGCAAAGTCCCTGACCTCGGTCTGCAACTCCTCGGGGAGATCCTTTGTCACTTCCAGCACTTCATCGAGTGTCTTCACGTTTCACCTCGCGTTTGCTGACCCAATATAACCTCTTCTCCCCGCTAGGTCAAGGACGCTGGCTGTAGTCCGCCGGCTCTGCGGACTACGGGTTTTCCTCTGGTATTGGCCCGATGGTCGGCATCGTGACGGGATTGTGTTCTTTGACGGTCGCAGACGAGGAAGACATGGCCGGACTTGGGACACGATCCGGATTGTCGGACAATCCGGTCATGTCCCGCGCCGTCCTGCTGGACGCGAGCGGCAGGCGCGTGAGGGAGCTCTATCCCGGCGCGAACTATGTCCGGGCGCTGGCGCCGGGGGCGTACTTTGTGAGAGAGGCACAAGCCCAAGCCCAAGCACAAGCAGTCGGGAGGGTTGTCGTGACGAGGTAGGCAAGGACAAGGCCGAGGTTGAGGCCAAGGTAGAGACCGGAACTAGAACGCAAGCAGAAACGGGACGAATGAGAGGCTGCGTTAAGTCTACTTTAAAGTAGACCGATTACCGAGCCGGGTTTTAGCCTAAGCACTTGATAGAACAAAGATTGGGCCAACTTCCACTTTTTGCAGGCCGCAGTCCCCTCTGCCATCCGGCACGCAACCTGGCACGGAGTCGGCCTCATCGCTCGGCAGGCGTCTGTGCAAGCCCTCTGGTACGCAACGGGGCACGCAGCCCGTCAGGCAGAACGGCCGGAAGTCTTGTCCGCAGCCTGGCCTGCAGTCTACCTTGTTGCTTCACCGGCTGCATCATCTGCTGCTTCGTCCGCAGTCTGCCCTTGAGCTCGGTCGGCAGTCTGGCAAGCACCTCGGCACGCAGCCGGTCGAGCTGCGAGGTCGGTAGTCTATCTCGCTGCCTGGCAAGGAGCTCTGGCTGTCGCCTGTCCTGCTGTCTGGTCCACAGTCTGACCCGCAGCCTGGTACGCAATCTGCCCGGCACGTGCTACAGCCCCAATGAAGAGACAGCTCCGCTTTCCTTTGACTCCGCGCGAGCCCGCAGCACAATTGAGGGAGGAGAAGCCTGAATGCCTGCCGAATCTGCACCGGACAGCTTCACTTTGCGAGCGGCCGAGTTGATACGGAGCATCCCCGCGGGCGAGGTCGCGACCTACGGCCAGATTGCCGGGATGGCCGGCGACCCGCGCGGGGCGCGCCAGGTCGTCCGAGTGCTCAACACCGAGAAGAATCTGCCGTGGCACCGGGTGCTCGCCGCCGGCGGCCGGATAACGCTGCCTGGTTCGGGCGGAGCGCTGCAGCGGAAGTTGCTCGAAGCGGAGGGCGTCCGATTCAGCGCCGACGGCACCACCCCTCTTGCGGTCTACGGCTGGCGGGGCGAACTGCGGCCGCCGGCGCGCTAGCCCTGCCCGCCCGTCGTACCAGGCGAAACCCGACCCGAAAACCGACACCGGACCGTGCAGCACGGCCGCGCTTGACAGCCGGGATTGGATTAGTAGTATTTAGCTACTAACGTATCGTGAAGCTACTAATAGTTGTTGACGCGGCAACATTATCGCCGGACGGTGCGTCTAGGGGAAGACAGGATTTGCATTTGAGGAGGTCCCGCATGAGATTGCTGACAGGTTCGTTAATCGCCGTGGCGCTGGTCGCGCTCTTGGTGGCCGGCGGCGCGGAGGTCGTTCAAGCGCCGGCCGGCAAAACCGGCGACAGCCCCTCGGAGCAGCGTCTGACTTGCTGCGGTACAGTCCCGGTTTTGCCGGGAGATGTGCCCGAGGTAGTGGTGACCGCGGAGCGTCCGGCATGGGTGATGCCGGAGGTCCTGGTGTCGGCGAACCGGATGCCGGAGGTTGTGGTGCGCGCGACATCGGCGCGGCCGGAGATGGCGCTGTGATTTGCTTCGCTCCGCAAAGCGGGGAACAGCCCCTGGAAGTCGCACACGGCCCTGTGAAGGGACAGCCCCCGTTTTGCATGGAAAACAGGGGACAGTCCCTCGGAGCAGCTGCGTCAAACTCGCTGCGGGACAGTCCCCGTTTTCCCCAGGTGCGCGGCTGATAGCGATGGAGGAGCAGGTGGCGGTCGCGGTGATTGAGCCGGTGGCAGCGGCCGCGCCCGAAGCGGTCGTGACCGACGCGAAGCCGCGGCTGTGGAACGCGAGCTTCTATCTGCTCTGGCAGGGGCAGCTCGTTTCGGCGCTGGGTGACGCGGTCTACGCGATTGCGCTCGGGTTCTGGGTGCTCGAAAAGACCGGTTCGACTGCAATCATGGGCACACTGATGGCCGCCTCGTCGCTGCCGCGGGTGGCGATTGCGCCATTTGCCGGTGTGCTCGTAGACCGGGCGGACCGGAAGTGGATGCTCGTGGCGATGGATGCCGTTCGCGGGCTCGCGGTGGTGCTCGTCGGCGTGGCCGCGTTCACCGGTGTGATTCAGGTGTGGATGGTGCTTGTCGCGGGCATAATCATCGGCGTCGCGTCGGCGTTCTTCAACCCGGCGGTGGGTTCGGCGATACCGGACATCGTGCCCAAAGGGTCGATTGTCCAGGCCAACTCCGCTTTCGCTCTGCTGCAGACCGGGTCCGGCGTGCTGGGCAACGCCGCGGGCGGTTTTCTCTTCCAGTTGCTGGGCGCGCCGCTGATGTTTCTTGCCAACGGGATTTCGTACCTGGTCGCGGCCGTGGCGTCGCTGCCGATACGCGTGCCGAAGGTGCGGCACGAGTCGCAGGAATTCCGGTTCCTGCGCGACCTGAAGACCGGCCTTGCCTTCGTCTGGCAGTATCGAGGGATCCGCTACATGGTGCTCACGGCCGCCGCGCTCAACTTCTTTGCGGTTATCGGCATCACGCTCTTCCTGCCGCTGTTCCAGCGGACGCCGGGACTCGGCTCGAAGGGTTATGGCATCGTGATGGCCGCACTGACCGGCGGCATGTTCGCGGGATTCCTGCTCACGTCGGCGAAGAAAGTTGCCTACCGGAGCCGGTTCAGAATCTCCTATGCCTGCGGGCTTTTCTCGATGGCCTGCGCGGCGGTGATGCCGGCCTGGCTGAACGTCCCCGCGATGGTGGCGCTGGCCGCGGCGTTCGGGGCGACCAACGCCGTGGTGAATTCTTTCTTAAGCGCCACGATGGCGACCGCAGTGCCGCAGAACCTGCGCGGCAAGGTGTTCAGCTTCATCGGGACGATTGCCGGCGGCCTGACGCCGATAGCGTTTGCCGTCGCCGGCGGGCTGGCCGAGGTTCTGCCGCTGCGGCCGCTGATTGCCGCGACCTTCGTTTTCACGCTCTTCTGCTTCGCACCACTCGTCCTGTCGCGGCCGACGCGGCAGCTCATCAACTTCGACCCGGAGGCGGATACGTTGGAGCAGATACGGTGAACACGGCCGGCCGACGGCAGAAGTCGGAAGGCAGAAGTGCGGACGGCGGCGGAGCACCGGCGGTGAAAATCCTTTTATAGCTAACGGAGGCGCGATGGAGTTGATTCTTGCCCTGCTGCTGTTGGCGGCCGGTCCGCAGAAGACAATCAACGTGAAGCGCGCTGACACGCCGCCGCGTATCGACGGCGTCATCGAAGACGTCTGGCTTACGGCTGACTCGGCTGACGACTTTGTCCAGGCGATTCCGGATGAGGGTTCGCCGCCGACCGAGCGGACGGTCGTCTACGTGCTGCAGGATGACGCAAACCTCTATGTCGCCTTCCGCTGTCTCGCGGCGAAGCACCGGCCGGTCGCTCAGCTCTACGGCATGGAGGAAGAGGCCACGGTTTTCATCGACCCGACCGATTCGCGCCAGACCGCGTACTTCTTCAAGGTGTACGGCAGCGGGCTGTGGCGGAGCGGCAAGATACTCGATAACGGCCTGGGTGAGGACTGGTCGTGGGATGCGGTGTGGTTCTGCGCCAACCGGATTCTGGACACCGTGATGGAAGTCGAGATGAAGATCCCGTTCAAGTCGCTCCGCTACAAAGAGGGCGCGAACGAGTGGGGCATCAATTTCCACCGGTTCATCACGAACGGAATGGAGCATGACTACTGGACCGAGGTGAGGGAACGCGAGGGCGGCAACCTGATTTCCAACTACGGCCGACTCAAAGGCATCAACCCGCGCGCACACGGCTACTACTTCGAGCTCTATCCCGAGGGCTATGTCCGCTACGACGAGGCAGCGGGAGAGGAGCGCAAGGTGAAGCCGTTCGCGAGCCTTAACTTCAAGTGGGACCTCACGCCGCAGGCCACGGTCAACGCCACCGTGCTGCCGGACTTTGCGCAGATTGAATCCGACCCGTACAGCTTCAATATCTCGCGCTACCCGACCTTTCTCGCGGAGCGGCGGCCGTTCTTCGTCGAGGGGAGCGAGAACTTCCGGCTGTCGAACATCGGCGACCAGGGCATCTTCGCGCCGCTCAACATCTTCTACTCGCGCCAGATCGGCAAGCCGGTGCGCAATCAGCCGGTGCCGATTCTCGGCGGACTCAAGCTCACCACCCATTCCGAGAACTGGAACTTCGGGGCGCTGGGCGCCTACACCGACCAGCTTGCCGACTCGACCGGCGTTTATGAACCGCGCCGCGCCTTTGCCGTAATGAGGGGCAGGGGAAAACTGGTGGACGCTTCCGACGTCGGCTTCCTCTTCAGCGGTACGTCAGCCGGCGAAGGCAACTACAACTACGCGCTGGCCGGCGACTGGGGCTACGGGACCGGCGGCAGCCGGGCCGAGATTCAGTCCGCACTCTCCGACAAGGACGGCCGGCTGGGCTGGGCGCTCAATTCCGGATACATGTCGTTTGCGGGCAAATTCCTGTCGCTTGCGACGTTCCAGGTAATCAGCGACTCGTTCTCGGTCGAGGACATCGGCTACGTGCCGTGGGCCGGACTGAAGAAGTTCCAGGTGCTGAGCGGGCCCTGGCTTACGAGCCACGGCGCGCTGCGCCGGTTCTACGGCGCGCCCAGCATCACGGTTACGCAGGAGCCGGGCAGCGATGACCTGTCCTGCATCATCGGCGCGCACCTGAACCCGCAGTTCCGCAACGGCTGGTACGCGAACCTCGACGGCAGCCTCGGGCCGGTGGCAGAGGCGGACGCCTCGTACTTCGCGCGCTCGCTCAATCTCGAAGCCGGCGCCGGCTCGGTCAGCTACAGCACCGAATTCGGCGCCAACTACAGCCACGGCTACAACTACACGCGCGGTTTCGTTGCCGACAACTATTCCGACTGGGCTTCCTTCACCTACTATCTGGCCGGGCGCGTCGCGCTGATGGTCGGGGCCAACAATTGGTGGGAGTGCGACCCGGCGGGCGAGGTCATCGGCGTCACGACCGTGGCCCGGCCCAAGATTGACTACCGCATCAACTCGCGGATGTCGTTCAACGTCTACGACGAGGTTGTGCTCAGCACCCCGGGCACCGATTTTGCGAGCACCGGCCCAACCACCAATCGCGTCGGTTTTCTCTTTTCCTGGAACTTCCTGCCCAAGAGCTGGCTGTATGTTGCGTTCAATGACTACCGAGTTGACACGGGTGAGTGCCTGACGCTGGCGAGCCGGGTGGGGGCGGTGAAGCTGCGGTACCTGTTCTATTTCTAGTAAAACTGGGGACAGTCCCCCGGAGCGCCTGCGTCGAACTCGGCGCGGGACAGTCCCCGTTTTCCCAGGACGGTCCTGAGAATAGGACCTATAGGACCTACAGGACCTATGGGACCTAAAGAGAAAAAGACGAGGCGGCCCGAAGGCCGCCTCAACTCGTTGCAGCTACCGGCCGCTATTCCTCTATGACCAGCTTCTGCGTGGCGGAGAGGCCGGCGGCCTCGACCCTGACCAGGTAGACGCCTGCCGGCAATGACCGAAGGTCAAGCCGGATTGGCGACTCGCGACTCGCGATTGGCGATTGGACGAGGCGGCCGGAGGCGTCGAAGACCGACACTGTCGCCGACCCGTCCTTCGGCAGGCCGAATCGCAATAGCGCGAAGCCGGAGACAAGCGGACTCGGGCTGATTGACAGTTGTCCGCTGCCGAGCGACGCCGGCGCGGCCAGGACACCATCGCGTGACGGCTGCGGCGCAACATAGGAGGCAAGCGCGTAGCGCCACAGTTCAAGCGTCTTGTTGCCTTTGAGCGCGAAGAGCGTTCCGTCCACATTCACCATGCTGCCGCCGGCGTACACCTTTCTCGCCTTGCCGGTGCTTCCCAGCGAGGGTAGCGGGTCGAATTCGACCCAGGTGTTGGCGGCCGCGTCATAGCGCCAGCACTCGTCGGTGTTGCCGCCTTTGAGCGCGTAGATGCCGCCCTCAAACCAGGCACCGGCGCCGCCGTCACGCGACTTCCTTCGGCGGCCGGCGTTTCCCGCAAACGGCATGCCGTTGAGTTTTGTGCCGCTCCACTTGCCGGTGAGCACATCGTAGGCCCAGAGCTCGTGGTAGCGGGCTTTGTGGGCGTAGATGGTGTGGTCGCCGTCGAATACGAGGAACGACCCGGCATACCATTTCGAGTGGCTGCCGGCAGGGGCGGGTAGCATCGTCTGCCAGGTCCACGTCGCCACGTTGAAGCGGTAGAACTCACAGGTCGTGCCCTTGAGCAGGTAGACGTAGCCGCTGTCACCGATTTGTACGTACACGGCTGCACCGGCCCGGACCTTGCGGTGCCCGCCGGCCGGTACGTTCGCGAGCTGGAGCCAGGTGTCGGTGAGGATATCGTAGCGCCAGAACGCGAGGGTGTTGTTGCCCTTGGCCATGTAGACGTAGCGCGAGCCGTCGGCGGCGCCGCACACGCCCCGGCGGGGCAACCTGCCTTCGAGGCCGAGCGGTATGTCGCGCAGCTTCTGCCAGTCGTTTACCAGCGGGTTGTAGGAGAAGAAGTCGGCCGACTTGTTACCTTTGCCGGCATAGATGAGGTCGCTGCCGCCATCGTAGGCGAGCCAGGCACCGTCTTTGGCCTGGCGGTACGACGGCGGTGCCGGCATGGCTTTCACCTCGACCCACTGCGAGCGGGTCTTGAACGCAGCCGTTTTGACATCGTTCTCGGGGTGATTGTCGCCGAACAGGGCCGTACTGCATTTGACCGACCAGTCACCGAGGAGCCGCAGGGTACACGGCTGGAAGGTGTTTACCACGAGGTTGTTGGCGGCGTCGAGGCTGGCGATCGTTTCGCTGTCGGAGTAGTAGGGGCTGCCGTTCGGGTCGGTGACGAGCATCCAGACCTCAAAGCCGGCCGGGACGTTGCCGTAGTTGCGAATGGTGGCGGTCGGGGTAACGACCTCGCGCGGTCCGTAGGTGCCGATCGGCTTATTGATGCCGGAGACGCCGACGTCTCTCACCCGCACCGTGACCAGGCCGGCCAGAGTGTCATTTGCCCGGACAACGTCGCCGGATAGAGCGGTCGTGCAGCGGACGGCGTGAGTGCCGCGCTGCGCCGCGTTCCAGTTCGTGAAGGAGACCAGCGCGGAGTCGCCGGGCGCGAGGCTTGAGACATTCTGCGAGTCGGAGTAGAAGGAGCCGATGCGGAACCGGACCGGGAACGAGACGGCTTCAGTGCCGTAGTTCTTTACCCGGGCCTGCGGGGTAACGGTCGCGCCGGTGTCGACCGTGTCGGCCGGAGCGACAATCGCGGCCACGCCGACATTCGTCACCCGCACCGTGAACGTTCCCGACAGCGTGTCGTTTGCCGGATTCTCGTCGCCGGTGAGGTCGGTCGAGCAGCGCACCGTTTGAATACCGCGCTGCGTTACGGTCCAGGCGCTGAACATGATCAGGGCCGAATCGCCGGGCGCAAGGTCGGTCACCGGCTTGGTGTCGGAGTAGCCCGTACCGATGCTCATCGTCACCGGGAAGCTGGCCGCATCCTCCCCGTAATTGGCGACCCACGACCGCGGGACAACGGTGGCGCCGGAGTCGACCGTGCCGGTGGGCGCGACTATTCGCTGGACTCCGACGTCGGTGCCCGAGGACGGTGAACTTAAGTCGCCGGTGATGGTGTAGGCGAAGCTCTGCTTCGCCGCGGTGGCGACGTTCTGGCCGCGCACGCGGATGGTCCAGGTGCCGGCAACCGGCGAATTCAGGCGGACGCATTCCTCGACGTTCCGGTTGTCCCAGGTGCTCGGGTCGGGCGCCGACTGGCCGCTCGAATACTGGTTACCGTGATAGACCGTACCGTTCGGGTCGGTGACCTCGAGGTTCAGGTCGTTGACGAGCGTCGGGTTGGCGTTGGGCGCGGCGGCAGTGTCGGTCCAGGCCAGGGCGATGCGGAGCGGAATGGCCGAGTTGACGTCGAACTGCTCCTCCCGGTACTCGCCGGTGCCGATGCCGGCAGTGTCGTCCTTGATCATGAGCCGGCGGAGGTCACCGGTGAAGTAGAGGACCGAATCGTCGTCGATTCGGCCCCAGCCGATGTCGAAGCTCGGGATAGAGTAGCTGCCGATGTTCGGGTCGCTCGAGGCGACGGCCATCGAACGGAGCAGCGCCGACGAGATGTAGTCGATGCGATTACCCGGGACCGGGCTGCCGGTCGGGTAGTAGCCTTCACGGAGGTAGCAGCGCATCAATCCGACCGAGCCGTTGACGGCAGGCGTGGCCATCGACGTACCGGACATCTGGGAGTAACCGTTGGTGCCCGACGCCTGCGCCGACCAGAGGTTGACGCCGGGAGCCATGACCGTGGGTTTTATGCGGTTGTCCTGGGTCGGGCCGCGGCTGGAGAAGCCGGCGATGATGTTGCTGATGTTGCCGTTGTAGGTTGCGCCGACCGTGAGGACATCCTTGGCGATTCCGGGGTTGCGGAGGGTGTGGGGATTGGCTTCATTGCCCGCCGCGAAGATGTTCATGAAGTCTTTGTGGACCCAGCAGTAGGCGTCGGTGGATGCGTCCATCAACTCGTAGTCGCCGACGCTGTTGCCCGCGCCCCACGAGCCCGAGTGCTGCAGAATCGGCCGCACCGAATCGGGCAGGCCGCGTCCGAGATAGACCGAGTCCCAGAGCGGCGTCAGGTCGGAGCCGACCGTGAAACCACCGGAGGAGTTGGTCAGGTCGACGAAGTAGAGGCGGCCCTTGAACGACATTCCGTCGTAGTAGCTCGACCCGCCGGTAACCGAATCATCGCCCGCGACCGTGCCGTTGACGTGGCTGCCGTGGTACGGGTTCTCGCCCGGGTTCGCGCCTTGAAAGAGCTTGAACGCGACGACTTTCCGGTGGTCGGGCCAGATGCCCGGGGCCGTTACCGGCAGCGACGGGTCGCGGAACATGTCGTGGCCCAGATTGAGGCCGGTGTCGGTCGTGGAGAGGATGACCCGTTGTCCCCGGACGCCGCGGAGCCAGGACGTGCGCACGGACAGTGCCGTGTCGGGCTGAGGCGATGACTTCCAGCCGGTCTGGGTCACCCACTGGCACTGGTTGTTGCAGATTTCAGGCGCGACCCACTGCTGGATCCAGAGGACTTCGGAAAGCCGGGCGATATCGGGGATACGGCCGGCGGCGATGCCGGCCCGCACCGTGGTTGCAAAGCTGGTGGTGAGCGCTTCAACGACCGTGCCGCCGCCTGCCCGGATGAGCTCTTCGACCGCGCCGCTCTTCTCGCCGGGCATGAGCTGGATGACGATTTCCTCAAAGCCTTTGGCGTCGAGCAGCGCACGCTGGAGCTTGTAGGCCGGCTGGAACAACCCGACCCAGCGGATGCCGGGAAGCGTCCTGACCAGGTCACGCTGCTCTTGCGTCAGTCGGCCGAGCATGGCGTAGCTTGGGAGATAGCCGAAGGGACTCACCCCCCGGCGTTCGAGTTCACTGACCCATTCGCGCCGAATCGGACCCTCGAACTGGATGATGTAGTACGCGACTTCACCCGGCGCCGACTGGGTCGCGAGACCGGCGGGCAGACTCGGCTCGCCGGCGCGGGTGTCGACGACGAAGCCGTTGGTGAAGGATACGTAGTTCGCCTCATCGCCTGCCGCCGGTTCGAACCGGTGCGAGGCGCCCATCCGATAGTGGTCCGCCGGGCTCGCCGCGGCGAGGCCCGCGACAAGGAGGACCGTCAATAGACCGATAACATTTTTGCTCATCTTTTCACCTCAGGAATGCTGCTCGCACACAGGCGATAGTGCCTGGCGGTTTGAGATCAATATCATCCGCATTTAATCTGCCGGGCGGCAACGAGTGCTTGTCCGCCCCGCCGGTCCCGGTCTTCTGACCGCGGTAGGGCCGTCGTGACCGGGCATATTACTCATTTAGTATAGTCCAGTTCAGCCGGCGTTGTCAACCGCCGTTCAGCGGTTGATTCGGAAGACGGAATTCCTTTCGATAGAACTGCGCCCTGGTCGCGTAGTCGGTCGCGTTGCGGCGGATGCGCTCGGTCTCTTCGGGTGTAAGCGGGCGCTTGACCACGGCGGGGACGCCGGCCACAAGCGAGCCGTCCGGCACGACGAAATCCTCGCGCACGACCGCGCCGGCAGCGACGATGCAGTTGTTGCCGACCCGGGAACGGTTGAGCAGGATCGCGCCCATGCCGATGATGCAGTCGTCGCCGACGGTCGCGCCGTGGATGATAGCGCGGTGGCCGACCACGACGCGTTTGCCGATGACGGTAGGTGTGTTGTAGTCGACGTGCACCATCGAGAGGTCCTGCACATTCGTATCTTCGCCGATGGTTATCGGCGCCATGTCGCCGCGCACGACCGCGTTGAACCAGACGCTCGCGCCGCGGCCGAGCGTAACCTGGCCGATGATGGTCGCGTTCGGGGCGACGTAGCAGGTCGGGTCGATCCGTGGGGTCCAGTCGGGTAGTCTCGTAATCACCGGCTCGCCTCCTTTGACGTCAATTGCCGGAACCGGCAGACGAGCACGTCTTTCGTCTTTGCCTCGACGGTCGCGGCGACATAGACGTCGCCATTGACAACGAGGTCGACGGCGCCGGCGTTCGGGCCGGGCGAGTACTGCTTTTCCCAGACCGACACCGCATCCGGTTTATACTGGAAAGCGAGTATCTCGCTCTTCCCGCCCGGCTCCAGCAGGCTGCCGGCGACGTAGATGTCGGATTCGCGCGTGACATAGACGGCCCGGCCGGTTGCCTGAGCCACGGTGCCGTATGCCAGCTTGCGGATCAGGTCGCCGTTGGGCGCGTACTCGATGATTACGCAGCGAGTCGAGTCGCCGACGCGGGCGGTACCGGTGGCAATGATGTTGCCGAAACCGTCGAAGGCAATGTCGCCCGGCTCATCGCTGCCGCCCGAGTCGTAGCGCCGGGTCCAGAGCGTATCGCCGTTGGGGGCTAACTTCACGATGACGATATCGGGGTTGGCGGCGTTCTCGCCGTGCAGCCCGACGAGCGCGAGGTTGTCGTCGGCGTCACCGGCGATGCGGGCGGCGAGGTCGTTGGGCCCGAGGTCGATGTTCTTCACCCAGATGGTCCGGCCGTCCTTCGCGTCGAGCAGGGCGACCATGTAGTCGGTGTTCGCGTCGGTGCCGGCTGAGCCGCAGACGGCAATGCGGTCGCCGGAGACCGGGCAGATGCCGGTGCCCCAGGTCTTGTCACCGACTGAAAGCCCCTTCTGCCAGGTGATTTCGCCGCCGGCGGCGTAGCGGATGACAAGGCAGACGTCCTTGTTTTCCGCCCTTGCCCGGCCCGCGGCGAACAGGTGGCCGAGGTTGTCCGCCCAGAGGTCTTCGCACATCGCGTAGGGTGATTCTTTGTACGTCCGGGTCCAGATTTCCCTGCCCGCGCTGTCCAGCCTGGTTACGAACCAGCCGGCGCGGTCGGACCCGCCGGGCCTGGTGGCGACAAAGCTCACGTAGTAGGACGTCCCGTCGGATGTGAGCGCGGTCGCGGTCTCGTCGCCGCCGGTGTCCAGCGTCTTCTGCCAGACTACGGGTTTGACGCCGCAACCGGCCGCCAGCAGCGCGAGCAGCGCTGCGGTAATGCGGAGAGTGTCTTTCATCTCATGACTCCTTGTCCAGAGCAAACGCCAGCGCGCGAGTTCTTTCCGTGATATTGCCGTGTTCGGCAGCAAAGTCAAACCCCGCTCGTCCGCGCGCGTTCCCGTTCGCCGTTCGGCAGTCTGTTTCTGCATTGCCTTTCCCGCGGGAGGTGCTATTCTGAAGACCGTGGCGTTCGATTCTCTCGGCCGGTTCGACAGCCAGGTCGCCCGCGTGTTCAAGTATGCGGCGCGGGCGGCATGGAGGAACCCGAAGCAGGCGCTCTTCTTCGCGCGAATCAAGGCGGCACAAAAGCGGGCGGCGGAAACACGCGACCGGCAACGCGAGCACGGCGTGCAGGTGCCGCCGCTGGTTATCGCCAGTATTACCCGGCGCTGCAACCTCAACTGCCGCGGCTGCTATGCGCGGGCTCGACGCCGCTCGGTCAGCCCGGAGCTTACCGACGCGCAGTGGTCGAACCTGTTCGCCCAGGCGAAGGAACTCGGCGTCTCGATTATCATGCTGGCCGGCGGCGAACCGTTGATGCGCCCGAGCATCCTCGACGTTACCCGCACGTTCCCGGGCATAGTCTTTCCGCTGTTCACCAACGGGCTGCTGCTGGACGACGGAACCATCGCTCGGTTCAAGGACCAGCCGCAGGTAATCCCGGTCGTGAGCATCGAGGGCTGGGAGCCGGAGACCGACAACCGGCGCGGCAGCGGCGTATTCGAGTCCGTGGCGGCATCGGCCGAGAAGCTGCGAACCGCGGGGATTTTCTTCGGCGTCTCGCTCACGGTTACGCGGCGCAATTTTGAGGCCATTACCGCAGAAGGATTGGTCCAGGCGCTCATCGGCAACGGCTGCAGCCTGTTCGTCTTCGTCGAATACACGCCGGCCGAGCCCGGCACCGAAGACCTGTGCCTCTTGCCGGCCCAACGGCGAAGGCTGGTCGAGTTCTCGGAGGGGCTGCAGCGGGAGTCACGGCCGGTGTTCATCGTCTTCCCCGGCGATGAGGAGCAGTTCGGCGGTTGCCTTGCCGCCGGTCGCGGGTTCGTCCACATCGGACCGGATGGGAGCCTCGAGCCCTGCCCGTTCGCGCCGTTCTCGGACTCAAGCGTCGCCGAGAGGCCGCTCGCCGACGCCCTCAAGTCGCACCTGCTTCAGGCGATTCGCGACAATCACGCGGAACTCAAAGAGACCCGCGGCGGCTGCGCGCTGTGGCGGAGGCGCGAGTGGGTCGAATCGCTCACGAGCAGGCGTGAAGGATGACGGGGTGAGGAAGGCAGCAATGCCCGGGTGGCCGAGCAGAACTTGACAGCGGCGCGTTTGGCGGCGTAAATGTTAGGTATCCCGGGATTCTTACAGAAAGGTCGTCCGCCAACCCGGGACGCGGACTGAGTGCCGCCTGGTATCCCGGTGGCTCACGGTCAGGCGGGCGGCCGGTGAGGCCCCTCTGGGGCTTCGACGCGGCCGCGTTCACCGAAGCAGCGCAGCTAGTGCAGGAGTGTTAAGGACCGAGCAGGAGGATTCGATGAAGAAGCTATTGCTATTCGTGATAACGTGCGCGCTGGCGGCATCGGTCGCGCACGCCGACTGGGTTACGACCACGGTGCCGACCGGCGCGGCTCCCCGCGTGGTGGCGGTGAACCCGGCGATGAACAAGGTCTATGTCGCCGACCAGAACAGCGGCGACGTGACGGTTATCAACGGCGTCACCTACGATACGGCAATGGTGGCCACGGGCCAGAATCCCAGCGCGATTGCCGTGAACCCGGTGACCAACAAGATTTACGTCGCGAATCGCGACGCCAACAACGTGACGGTTATCAACGGCTACAATAACGCCGCGACCCAGTTGAACGGATTCGCCAGTCCCGTCGGGCTGGCCGTGAACCCGGTCACGAACAAGATCTACGTCGCCAACTATAGCAGTGGGAAGGTGACGGTAATCGACGGCCCGCTGAACGACACCATCCAGGTGCCGGCGGGCTCAGGGCCGAGCGCGGTCGCCGTGAACCCGCTCACCAACAAGATCTACGTGGCGAACACCAGCAAGAACGTCACGATCATCGACGGCGCCGACAACGATACCAGCATGGTGGCCTCGGACACGGGGGGGTACGCGGTGGCGATAAACGTGGTCACGAACAAGGTCTACGTTGTGAATCTGAAGCCCGGCCTGTCGCCTCAGGTCGGCAGCGTGACGGTGATTGACGGCGCCACCAACGACACGGCCATCCTGACCATGGGCCTGAGTCCCATCGCGGTGGCGGTGAACCCGGTCACGAACAAGATCTACGTCGCGAACAGTGCCGGCAACAGCGTGACGGTGATTGACGGCGCCACCAACGGCACGACCACGGTTGCGGTCGGCCCGACCCCGACCTCGGTGGCGGTGAATCCCGTCACCAACAAGGTCTACGTCGCGAACAGCGCCGGCGACAGCATCACCGTGATTGACGGTGAGACGAACGGCACGACCGCGCTTGCCGTCGGCAGCGCGCCCTGTGCCGTGGCGGTGAACCCGGTCACGAACAAGGTCATGGTCGCGAACCGCGCCAGCCGGAACCTCTCGGTCGTTGACGGCACCACAAATGCTGCGACCGCGGTGGCAGCGGGTGACCGTCCCCGGGATGCGGCGGTCAATCCCGTGACCGGCAGAGTCTACGTCGCCAACTACGGTACCGATAACGTCACGGTCATCGACGGCAGCACCAACGACACGGTTCTGGTGCCGGCCGGCGAGTCGCCGGCGGCCGTGGCCGTGAACCCGGTGACGAACAAGGCGTACATCTCGAACAGCGGGGATTCTTCAATCACGGTCATTGACGGCGCCACGAACGCCGCTACCGCGGTGGCGGTGCGCGCGAACCCGGCGGGCGTTGCGGTGAACCTGGTGACCGACAAGATCTATGTGGCAATCCCCGACGGGTACGTGACGGTCGTCGACGGCGCGACGCTCGATACGTTGACGGTGCCGGCGGGCGTGGACCCGCGGGCCGTGGCCGTGAACACCCGCACAGCCAAGATCTACGCGGCCAACCGCGGCAGTAATAACGTCACGGTCATCGACGGGTGGACGCGGGATACCGTTCTCGTGGCAGTGGGGGATACTCCCGTTGCCCTGGCGGTCAACCCGGTGACCAACCGGATCTACGTGGCCAACCGCGGCAGCGACAACGTCACGGTCATCAACGGGGCGACGAACACGACAGTCACGGTGGCGGTCGGCGAGGACCCGGTGGCGGTGGCCGTGAACCCGCTGACCAACCGGATCTACGTGGCGGACAACGGCAGCAGCGAAGTCACGGTCATCTACGGCGAGACGAACGAAACGGCCGCCGTGCCGGCGGGCGCGGGTCCGGTTGGCCTAACGCTGAGCACCGTCACCAACAAGGTCTACGTCGCCAACGCGGACAGCGGCAGCGTTACGGTGATTGATGGAACGACCAACGGCACGACCACGCTGGCCGCCGGGACCCTGCCGGCTGCGGTCGCGCTGAACCCGGTGACCAACAAGGTGTACGTGGCGAACGATGCAAGCGACGACGTCACGGTGATTGACGAGGCCCCGTTCTTTGATACCCAGGTCCGCGCCGCGACCGACTCGCTGCCCGGACACGCGACGATGCTGGCCCGGCCGGATATCGTCGGTCAGGCGGTGAACCGGCTGGCGCCATTTCACAATGTCATGATGGGCGTGCTGGGTCGCATCGGCCGGGGCCAGGCAGTCTGGGTCTTTTCGGATATCACCAGCGGCGCCGGCACGGATTCGGTGAGATGGACCTTCCCGTGGGCCACCGACTCGCTCGTCTCGGGCGAGAACCTCGTCGTCATGGCGCCGCTCGAGATGGACGCGGCCGGCACCAACAACACGGGGTGGGGCTCGCCGTTTGCGGGCAACATCGACATCTATCCGGTCTACCGGACCTGGGGAGCGGGCGTGGAAGAACCGGCGGCATCGTCCGGTCCGCTGCGCCGTTCCGGCCCGACCATCGTCCGCGGCGTTCTTCGCGTTCCAGCGTCGAGCATAATGCGTGGATCGTCTTGTGCGCTGTTGGACATCAGCGGAAGAGAGGCGATGCGCCTGAAGTCGGGCGCGAATGACGTGAGCAGGCTCTCGCCCGGCGTTTACTTCGTCCATTCGTCAATCGTCAATCGACAATCGACAATGGCCAAGGTCGTGGTTACGAGGTAGCGCACCGACAGGTAGACGGCCTACCGAATACCGGCAGCGGCGGCTTTCCCGGCCGCCGCTGCTGTTTTCGCGGACGAGTCCACGGCTATTGCACACCGGTTCTGATTGTGCTACCATGAGGCACGCGAAGTTCAGGTTTCCCACATCCGGTGAACATCAGGAGGAACGATGCGTAAGAATGTCGTGCCGGCGGTCGTGATGCTCGGTCTGGCCGCGGTCATGATGGCTGAGACTCCGCCGGCGCAGGCGCTGCCGACGGCTGAGAACTGCGTTTCATCCCACTACTATCCGCAGGTGAGTCCGGACATCGCCGCGCTGCAGGCACGGGAGCGCAGCGCCCTTGCCCGGGGCGACGTGGCCGCCGCCCGCGAGCTGGAAGGACAGGTCCAGGCAGTACTCATCGGGGAGCAGCACGTCGTGCCGCAACCGGTGCCGGTGAAAGCCGTCAAGTCCAGCCGCACCGGGGCCAACCTTGCAGCCGACCAGCTCATCTACGCCGGCGGTGTGAACGCCTTGTCGTCCGACTACGAAATGGACGGGACGATGTGGGCGGCCTTCGCCGGAGCCGACTCGGCCATCCGCGTCTACAAGTCCTCCGACCACGGCGCGAGCTGGAGCAAGATACAGGAGTACTTCGTGCCCCCCAAGCACGCCATCGACAAGGTCGAGCTGGTTGTCGGTCAGGGCGACTCCGGGTTCGTCTACGTCTTTGAGAACATGCCAAGCAGCAACGGCGACCTCAGTGCGGTGCGGTTCGACAAGGACGGCACGCACCTGAACAACTGGGGCGTACTGGTCGGGGCTGACACCATCACCGACTTCACGGCCTGCCGTGATTTCCGCGATGGCTACTGGCTCTATGCCGTCGCTCACAACGGGCTTTCGGGCGGAGATTTTCCCCGCAGTCACGTGCTGCGGTCAACGGACTACGGCCTGACCTGGGCGGTGACGGACAGTGCATTCAACCTGGACCGTCCGCGCCTCGCGTTCGGCGCGGGCGAATGCGGCTACCTGGGCGTTGTGCCGCGGCAGAACGCGTTTCGGGGCACGGTGGGCACCGGGGTAACCACAGCCTGGTGTTCCCCGGGCTCATGGCGTTTCGGCTCCTTTGAGCCCGACACGTTTGAAATCCACGATGTCGCCATCGCTCCGGCCTTCACGTCTCCGGCGTCGAACGCGACCGTCTGGGTCGCTTGTGCCTGCGGCAGCGGCGACAACCTGGACGTCTATGCGGCCTACGCCACTGACACGCTCATGGACTGGAACGGCCCGACCGTTATCGCCAACACCGGCGACGCCGAGGCCTACGTTGACCTGAAGAACTACACCGCGACGGGCAACGACTACGTCAACCTTTCGTACGTGGACGCGGATTCGGCCGGCAACGGCAATGCCTGGCTCGGCTACTCCAATGCCGGCGAACCGAACGTCTGGTCCGGCCTGGGCAGCCCCTGGATAAACCAGTCCGGATACGTTGGCCGGGGCTCCTCAACCTTCCCCAGGATAGTCTACTCGCCGGGCGGACCCGGCTCGGGCGGCGGCCTGATATTCGCCGGCCAGAGCGGCAACGGCTACTTCAACGGGCCGTGGCTAACCGGCGTGGCCGAAGTGAAGCCGGCCCGGCCGGCACCGGTGTTCAGCGTGATTCCCAGCGTCGCCCGCGGCCCGGTCCGTGTGAGCTGGAGCGGCAGAGCGCAGCGGCTCCTCGTGAGCGATGCCGGCGGCAGAATCGTGCGGAGCATCGCTGCTCCGGCCGGCAACTCGTTCGTCTGGGACGGCAAAGTCCCGGCCGGCACCTACTTTGTGCGTCTGACCACAAGCCGGGGCGCGGCGACCCGGCCGGTAGTTATCCAGTAGCAGGTATCGGTATCCACCAAGAGGGCGGCTGCGGCCGCCCTCTCAGTTTCGAGGGCCCGAATGCGACTCGCTGCCCGGTACCCGACCTCGGAGCTCTCCGCGTTGCTTTCCAAGTGGCTGCGCAGGTTGCCTGCGAAGTTGCTCGCAGAGGAATTCGGGAGTGAACCCGGACCGGAATGTGGGCTGGAACTCAGGATTGAGCTTGGGAAGGAATGGTGACTGTTACCCGACAAGGAACCGGACAAGGAGCCTGCACTGCAGCCCGCAAAGTAGCGGACGAAGTAGCCGTGAAAGCAGCTCACGAAATGGCCGTCTTAGTTCCTCGGGAAGCTCCCCGGATTGTGACTTCGGAGGCAATGCGGGTAGCTGCGGGGGAGGCGTGGGAGGGGTCCGGGCGAAGAGAGAGGATAGAGGATTGAGGATAGTGGAGTTAGGACAAGGGCCGGCGGAAGGCGGAATATGCACTATAAGCCATAGACGGCACGAGGTGCTCCGGACCGCTCTTCCGTACCCCCGGCCGACGTTGGGCCAACCACAGAGCCCACAGAGAGCACGGAGTAGGTGAAGCCAGGGTCCGGTCTGTACCTTCGTAGTCTCTGTGAACTCTGTGGTGCAATATCGGGTTCAGGACCGTACTTGGCATTGACAACTTGATACACAGGCCGATAATACAGATACTGACGCCGGATGGGAACGGCGCGTGCCGCGACCTTTCGACGAAGCCGCTTTCCGCACATTCCGGAAATACACCGGAGGACATATGGGAGCTGCTGTCCGCGTCTGGACCTTTCCGCTTTCTCCTTTCTGCAGCCGGGCCGCAAGCCCGGAGGTACTCCTGTGCGTGTTTCCCCCAATAGATTCGTCTTGCAGTAATGAGTGCGACATTGTCGTCTGATGCAGGCATCATCTCTTCAGGATAGGAGGTACCGATGAGACTGTGTGCTCTGATTTCCGCAGTCTGCGTGCTGACTGCATTCGGTTCAGTCCAGCCCGAGCCTGGATTCGACCCAAAGGACGTGGTCCGGCAGGTTCAGGCGCGGCCGGATATATCCCCTGGTAACGTTGTCCCCGGCCGAGAGAATCATGGGCTACCTTCACAACCGAAAACCGGGAGCCCTGAGGAACCGGTGGTTGGGGACAAGCTGCTCCCGGGCGCCGAGTTCCTGCTCGATACCAACAACGCGCTTGTTCCCGCGCCGGGGTCCCAGTCCAATGCCGCCATCGCCTTTGACGGAACGAACTACCTCGTCGTGTGGGAGGACCAGCGCGGCGGCGGCTACCCCGATATCTGCGGAGCACGGGTATCGCCGGCGGGCGCGGTACTCGACCCGGCCGGCTTCGTCATCTCGCAGGCGACGTACGAGCAGGGTCATCCGGCCATCACCTTTGACGGCACCAACTACTTCGTGGTCTGGGACGACGGACGGCGCGGCCATGTCCTCGACATCTTCGGAGCGCGGGTGACGCCCGGGGCAACGGTGCTCGACCCGGCGGGCATTCTCATCGCGCGGTCGAGCAACAACCGGCAGAATCCTGCCGTCGCCTTTGACGGCACGGACTTCTGGGTGGCGTGGGAAGACAACCGTAACAGCCTCGACTCCACCGACATCTACGGCGCCCGCGTCACCACCGGCGGCACGGTGCTCGACACGGCCGGCATTGTCGTCTCGCATGGCGCGGGCTCCCAGTACACGCCGGTCATCGCCTTTGACGGCACGAACTGCCTCGTTGCCTGGCAGGACCTCCGCAGCGGTGCTGACCAATGCGACATCTACGGCACGCGCGTCACGACCGCCGGCACCGTGCTCGACCCCAACGGCAGACCGCTATCGCAGCGGGTGTACCAGCAGGGCTCTCCCGCCCTGGCCTTCGACGGCACGAACTACCTCGTGGTGTGGCAGGACGTCAACACCGGCACTGTTCCGCCGCCGATCGGCATCTATGGCGCGCGGGTGACGCCGCAACTGACGGTGCTCGACCCCTCGGGCAGAGCCATCGCTCCGTCGTCCCACGGGGCGCATCCTTCCGTCAGATTCGATGGCACGAATTACCTTGTGGCGTGGTCCGAGTCCCAGGGGATTGTTCCGGCGTACTACGGTGTCCACGCGAAGCGGGTAGCGCCCGACGGTGAGGTGCTTGACAGCGCCGTTATCGCCATCACGCCGATGGAACTGTGGTCGCAGCAGTACCCGGTCGCGGGCTTTGACGGCACGAACTTCCTGGTGCTGTGGGAGGACTGCCGCACCAAGCCGGGGGAGCCCGACATCTTCGGCGCGCGGGTGACTCCCGCCGGTACGGTGATTGACACCAGCGGTATCGTCATCTCGCTCTCGGCGAGGGGACAATACACTCCGGCCGTCGGCTACGACGGCGAGAACTTCCTCGCCGTCTGGGAGGACGACCGCTCCGGGTACACCGACATCTACGGCGCGCGGGTGACGCCGGACGGTGAGGTGCTCGACCCGCAGGGCTTTGCCATATCGCAGGCGGCGTACTGGCAGTACTATCCTTCCCTTGTCTTCGACGGGACGAACTACCTCGTGGTCTGGCAGGACTACCGCAACGACCCGAGCGACCCCGACATCTTCGGCGCGCGGGTGACGCCCCAGGGCACTGTGCTCGACCCCGACGGCATCGCCATCTCGGATGCGGTGGGCCGGCAGAGCTATCCGGCTCTCGGCTTCGGCGGAACGGACTACCTTGTCGTGTGGCAGGACTACCGCAACGGCAACTACGACATCTACGGAACGCGGGTGACGACAGGGGGACTCGTGCTCAACACCGACGGCATCGCTATTTCGCAGTCATCGGGCTTTCAATTGAAGCCGGCCATGGAATTCGACGGCACGAAATACCTGATCGTCTGGGAAGACTATCGCAATACACTATCCGACATCTACGGTGCGCGCGTCATGACCACCGGTGCGGTGCTCGACCCCAACGGGTTTGCCATCTCGCAGGCGACGTCCGGCCAGTACGTCCCGGTGCTTGACTTTGGCGGGTCGACCTTTCTCGTGGCGTGGGAGGACTACCGCCGGAGCATCTACGCTGACATCTACGGTGCGCGGATAACGACCGGCGGCGCGGTGCTTGATGACACCGGTCTTATCATTACCTCCATCCACAACTGGCAGACCAATCCCGCGGTCGCGTTTGACAGCACGGGATTCCTCGCGGTGTGGGAGGACGACCGCCGGACGCCGGGAACGACCGACATCTACGGCACGTTTGTGTCGCCGGACGGAGAGGTCTTCAACCCGGGCGCGATTGTCTGGCAGGCGGGGAACCAGACCGGCCCGGTGCTCGCGCGCGGTCCCGGGGGGCGGTTGTTTCTTGCCTACGAAGGCTGGACCGGGACGGTTGGTGACAAGCTCTTCAACAGCTACCGGGTCTGGGGCAAGATGGACCCGACGCCGACGGGCGTTGCGGAAATGCCGAGCGCCGAGTTGCGAACGACGAACCGCGGCCCGACCATCGTTCGCGGCGTTCTCCGCGTTCCAGCGTCGAGCATGATGCGTGGATCGTCTTGTGCGCTGTTGGACATCAGCGGAAGAGAGGCGATGCGCCTGAAGTCGGGCGCGAATGACGTGAGCAGGCTCTCGCCCGGCGTT
>Ga0209610_1000423_pt1 | contig 22133 bp, 28 predicted proteins | sample LakKivw275mmetaG_FD_184137 | JGI IMG/M metagenome (GOLD analysis project Ga0209610, IMG submission 184137) | Anoxic lake water microbial communities from Lake Kivu, Rwanda to study Microbial Dark Matter (Phase II) - Lake Kivu water 275m metaG... | ecosystem: Environmental > Aquatic > Freshwater...
AAAAGGGACAATATCCGTAACTATCCCCTTAAATCGATTCAAATCAGGTCCCGGTGGTTTAGTCCTGGAGACATAGATATCCTGTGGGAATAGAGCTATTTTCTTTATATCATGACTGCGGTGGGGTAGTACTATCGTTATATCCCCGCAGATAGCCTCTACAAGTCCGTGTCCCAGTACCCTACACTCATCGCAGTTTAGAATATTTGGTGTCCCAAGAAAATCTGAGACTATTTGGCTTTGGGGGTAAAAGAAGATCTCTTCCGGTGTGCCCACCTGTTCCAGTCTCCCCGTATTAAGAATGGCCATTCTGCCAGCCATTTCCTCAGCCTCCAGAAGATTATGAGTCACATGTACCGTGGTGATCCCCAGTTCTCCATGGATTCGCTTTAACTCTAATCGCAGATACTTGGCAGTCCTGACATCCAGACTACTCATAGGTTCGTCCAGGAGTAACATTCTTGGTGAAGTAGCCAATGCCCTTGCAAGTGCAACCCGCTGCTTTTCCCCTCCGCTTAAGGTACGGACGCTCCGGTTCAGCAAGTTGGAGATACCCAGCAAGTGTGCCAGCTCATTAACCTTCCTTTCTGTTTCATGCCTCTCACCATCCTTTTTCTTAAGTCCGAAGGTAATGTTTTCCCTTACGCCAAGAAAAGGAAAGAGGGCATAATCCTGAGGCACATACCCTACCCTCCTCTTTTCCGGTGGCAAATATGTAACATCATCTCCATCTACCCATATTTCTCCCTTGCGGATACGATGCAGACCGGCAATACACTCAAGCAGAATCGTTTTACCCGCCCCCGTTGGCCCCAAAATCACAAAGTATTCTCTATCGTTGATATTGAGGTTCACATCCTTTAAAAAAAAGTCCCCCAGGCGCACAAAAAGGTTTTTTACAGAGATCATATACGCTCCCGTGTACCGGTCATTTTTCTGAGGATGATCAACGCTATAACAGCAATGGCTATAAGGATAAAAATCACAGCTACAGCCTTTTCCACATTGGCGGTAGCCAGGTTCATAAATATGGCAACAGGAAGCGTCTCCGTCTTCATCTTTGTAGCCCCTGCCAGTGTTACCGTAGCCCCGAATTCGCCTATTGCCCTTGCCCATGTCAAAATCCCAGCAGCTATCAAACCGTTTCTCGCAAGTGGCAGGGTTACCCTGAAGAAGACCCGTAATTTACTACATCCTAATGTTCTTCCTACCTGCTCATATCTGGGATTAATGCTGTCAAAGGTAGATTTCAGCAGTCGCACTGCAAGTGCATTTACGACCATAAATTGCGCCAGTATTATACCAGGTACTTCAAATACAAATCCTGTAAACCTTTTCTCTACTAAAGACCCGAGGGGCGTATTAAAAAAAACAAGCAGGGCTGCCCCAAGGGCAATGGGTGAAACTACAATGGGCAGGTCAAGTATCGTATCAATAATATTCTTCCCTAAGAAAGAGGTCTGGGAGATTGCATAGGCAACAGGAATGGCAATCACCATAGAGATTATAGTAGCTGTTGTGGCAGTAATCAGGCTTAACCTGACAGCAAAAAGGATTTCATCGGACAAAAGGGTTGAAAAGAAGGTGTTCACATCGGTATAGGCAACAAGTGAAAGAAGAATACCGCAGAGAAAAAGGGTAAGGAGGGCAAGCACACTCAAAATTGCTAACTTGAATACCTGTTCGCCCATGACTCCCTTTAAAGAACTGAACATGTCAATCTCTAACCTCTTAAAGCTATTCTTACCTCTTAACAGGTGGTTTGTAACCTGCGGGAAGTACGTACTCCCCACCTATTTTAGCCTTTGGTGCAAACCTTCTTGCCTCTTCCTCAGTAGTCATATATCCCCATTTGTCAAAGATCTTTTGGCCTCCCCTGGAAATCAAAAAATCTATGAACCTTTTAGCACTATCTTTATCTTTGGTGTATGTCGAAACCGCAGCCGGTATGTAAGCAATGCGTGGTATCTCATGAGGATTCAAAAAAACAGTCTCGATCTTACCGGGATTCCACCTTGAAAAGACATCCCATCCCAGCACAGCATCCACCTTCTTCATAACCACAAGGGATTCCGTTTCAGAACAGCTTGAGGCATGGGTGACAATATTTTTTTGTACCTCTTCTAAAAGTCGACCTTTTTCCAGTATCTCCATTGCATAAAGCCCCACACACACAGCCTCAGGGTTTCCTATCCCTACCCTGACCCCTGGCTTTGCAAGGTCAGAAAGAGTTTTGGTATTTTTCGGATTACCCGGTTGAACCCCAATAGCCGGAATAAGATAAGCAATAATCCTTACTGTCTTCGGATCAACCATACCTTCCCTTTCCGCCTTAATCATATAATCAGGACTGCCCGGGATATACAAATCTCCCCTTCGGGACATCTTCATCTGGGAAAGCATTGTCCCTGAACCACCAAAATTCAAATAAACATGTATACCTGTCATTTTTTTAAATATTTCTGCTGTCTCTTCCATGGCAGGTTTACTCGCTGCGCCACAAAAGGCAAAAATCCGTTTCTCTGCCGCATCAAGGCCACTCAAACCTGAAAACATAAAAGTAATCAGGAATAAATAAAACAAAAGTTTTTTAACCATAATCTTCGCTCCCTTTCAGATTTTTCATCAATATTATGAAACGCAAGCGTTATATACCACAGGGAATAACCACTGTCAAGAATTTTCTGGGTGGGCAGCGTGAGATTACCTGATATTTGAAACTAAAAGTTATGACAAGTTGGTTCTTCGATCTTTTCTGTACATCATTACAACCCATTCACCCCTGAGAACAGGTTCATCCTTTTGATTCAAGACAATAACTTCGGATGTTATAATTCCCCTGTCTGTCTTTTTTGTCTCTTTTTTATCAACAATTTTTAGTATTACCCTGATTGTGTCCCTGAACCTTACCGCCTGAGTATAACGTATCCTCATTTCCAGAACTGAAATTGTTGTTCCTTCGAATGCCCCTGTCTGATTGACCAAACCTGTAGCCATAGCGAGTATCAGGACACCATGGGCAATCCTTTCACCAAATGGATTATCCTTGGCAAATTCTTCATTCATATGTTCTGGGTGGTAGTCACCGGAGAGACCTGCAAAATTAACTACATCTGTTTCTGTAACTGTTCTCACCGCGGTCAGGATTTCATCTCCTACATTAAAATCATCAAACGTTTTTCCACGCATTTTATACCCCATAGTCCCCCCTCTCGATAATGAATATATCAGTCTCGATTATATATCTGTGTGAAAGACTTTTCCAAAATATTTCGAGAATCAATGAGTAAGGCACAATCAAGAAGTATCGCCTATTTTTCTCTTGACAAAAAAAGGTTATGAATATATATTCATAATATGAATTGCATCAGATTGTTTTTATATGTTATTGGAGGATGATTAAGTAATGCCACGACCGAGATGCAGAAGAAATATCGGTTTTCTCCCCAGCGTGACCTATTTTAAGCCCGCAGGCGTGAGGCTGGCAGAGTTGGGAGAGGTCGTGTTAGGCCATGATGAGCTTGAGGCGATACGTCTGAAAGACTTTCTCGGAATACCCCAAGAGGAGGCGGCAAAGAAGATGAGTGTGTCTCAACCCACGTTTCACAGACTTCTTTTGTCTGCCCACGAGAAGATGGCAGATGCGGTGATTAACGGTAAAGCACTGAGGATAGAGGGGGGTAATGTGACAATAGATGAGTCACAGATCCCACCCTGCGGATGGCGCCATATGTGCAGGCATGGCTGGAAAAAAGGGTTTACACCTCAAAAACAAAACGCCATATTAAATCAACAAGGAGGAAAGATGAAGATCGTAATAACGAGTGTTGATGGAAAATTTGAAGGAATGGTTGATGAACGCTTCGGGAGAAGCCGGAAGCTGATCATCTACGATCCGGAGAATAAGACCCATTCTGTTATTGATAATACGGCAAATATGGGTTCTCTCCAGGGAGCAGGCATTCAGAGCGCGCAGAATGTGGTGAATGCAGGTGCAAAAGCAGTAATCAGCGGCCATCTGGGGCCAAATGCCTTCCGGGTTTTACAGTCGGCAGGAATAGAAACATATACTGCATCAAATATGACTGTAAAAGATGCAATAAAAGCCTTTGAGGAAGGAAGGCTTATAAAATTAGCCGGTGCGGATGTTCGAGGGCACTGGTAAGAAAGGAGGTATGTATTATGCCAAGAGGAGATGGAACAGGTCCAATGGGACAGGGTCCAATGACAGGAAGGGTTTTAGGCTACTGCGCCGGGTATGCTGCGCCGGGATATGCCAATCCAGCCTTCGGAAGAGGTTGCTTTAGACCCGGAATTGGTAGGGGTAGAGGAAGAGGCTTCGGATACCGGAATTGGTTTTATGCCACCGGCTTACCATTCTGGGCCCGGGTGAACCAACCCGTGGGGTGGCCCCAGGCAGGTGCGGCACCAACTTATCCTCCGACCATGAGCAAGGAGGCAGAGGTTGAGATGTTGAAATCGGAAGCAACAGAACTTGAAACAACGCTGACGCAGATAAAGGAACGACTGGCAAGGCTCTCTGAAGAAAAGTAGCGATGAGACGGGCAGGGTTGATGTATACACCGCATCCAACATACCTGCTTCAGAGACAATAGGGGCTTTCGAAGAAGATAAGCTTGCTAAATTAACCGGGCCCGATGTAGGCGGGCACTGGTAAGAAAGGAGGTATGTATTATGCCAAGAGGAGATGGAACAGGTCCAATGGGACAGGGTCCAATGACAGGAGGCAAAGGAACAGGCCGGGGAGCAGGTGGTGGAGCCGGCAGTGGAGGAGGCAGAGGCAGGATGGGTGGAAAAGGACTTGGACCTGCGGGAGAGTGTGTATGTCCTCAGTGCGGAACAAGAGCACCCCATGAACGGGGGATACCCTGCTATGAGCAGAAGTGCCCAAAGTGCAATACACCTATGACGAGGACCTGAGGTGATGAGAGACACGAACATAGCCTTTGCAAGCGGTAAGGGGGGAACCGGAAAAACTACAGTGGCGGTGAACCTGGCATATTTTCTCGCCTATTCCCAGCAGCAGGTACAATACCTGGACTGTGATGTGGAGGAGCCAAACGGGCATATCTTCCTTAAGCCGGAGATGGACTTAAAAACACCTGCAAAGTTGATGGTTCCTGTAATCGACCAGAAGAAATGCACCTTCTGCGGTGAATGCAGCGCCCACTGTCAATTTAACGCCCTTGTAACCCTCCCGAAGAATGTACTCCTATTTCCTGAACTCTGCCATGGCTGCGGGCTCTGTGTTCGTATCTGCCCTGAAAACGCAATAACCGAGGGGGAAAGGGAAATCGGGTATATCGAGAACGGCAGAGCAATACACGGTATTGAATTTATTCACGGTGTTCTGAACGTCGGGGAGCCAATGGCAGGCCCTCTTATCCAGGAGGTAAAACGCCAATACAAAAAACAGTATGTCCGGATCATCGACGCCCCCCCGGGTACTTCCTGCCCGGTGGTGAAGACTATTGCAGACGCGGACGCTGTGGTGATGGTAACCGAACCTACCCCCTTCGGTCTCCATGACCTGAAAATCGCAGTCTCCGTGGCAAAAAACCTGGGAAAACCGATCGGGGTTGCTATTAACCGGCAAAATGGTGAATTCCCGCCTCTTGTAACATATTTATTAAAAAACAATCTGCCTGTAATCATGGTGCTACCCGAAAACAGGGAGATCGCACGCCATTACTCCATGGGAAACATTCTATTACAGACCCTTCCTATCTATATAGACCAGTTTATGGAACTTGCCGTCAACATCGGAAGGTTATTGGGGAAAACAAAATGCAGGTGGTAAGATGACACACATAAAAGAAATTGTAGTTGTAAGCGGTAAGGGGGGAACCGGAAAAACCTCCCTCACGGGAGCACTTTCCTCTCTGTTCCGGGATAAAGTAATTGCGGATTGTGATGTGGATGCTGCAAACCTCCATATGATCCTCCAACCAGAGGAGGTACTGCAGACGAAAGAGTTTACAGGAGGAAAAAAGGCAAGGATAGACCCTGATCGCTGTACAAAGTGCGGTATATGCAGAGAGGTTTGTCATTATGATGCAATATCCGAAGATTTTGTGGTAGACACTGTTTCCTGTGAAGGGTGTGGGGCATGTTATTTTCTTTGCCCGGCAAAGGCAGTCAATTTCTCCACGCGGCTTGCAGGCTATTGTTACGTCTGTAGTACCTCCGGCAATGGGCGGTTCGTCTTCGCCGAACTGCTCCCGGGAGAAGAAAATTCCGGGAAACTCGTCGCCATGGTGAGAAATGAAACACGGACAGAGGCCGAGAAGACCGGGAGCAACCTCATCCTCATCGACGGCCCTCCTGGAATAGGCTGTCCGGTCATCTCTTCCATTACGGGAACACATCTGGCAGTTGTGGTGACAGAGCCAACCCCCACGGGTATCCATGATTTAAAGCGTATTGTTGAACTGGCACACCATTTTCAGATCAAGGCGGCACTGGTGATCAACAAAAGCGATATTAACCCTCAGTATGTTCAAGAGATGAAACAATACTGCGAGGAAAAAGGCCTCATATATCTTGGTGAAATTCCATATGAGACTCAGATTACGGAAGCACAAAAAGAAGCGAAAGCCATCCTCGATTTTGCCCCTGAGTGTGTTGCAAGCAGGGCAATACGGGAAATCTATACAAAACTACAATCTATTTTGGAGGAATTATGAATTGCGATGATGTAACAACTGACGAAAAGGCTCTGAAAGAAAAACTTGACAGGATTCGCCACACCTTTATTGTCCTTTCCGGTAAAGGCGGTGTGGGGAAAAGTACGGTCGCAGTTAATCTTACCCTAAGTCTTTCTTTGCGAGGCTTAAGGATCGGCCTGCTTGACGTGGATATCCACGGCCCGAGCGTACCAAAACTACTCGGCCTCTCAGGACAGAGAGTCGTGGTTATGAATCAAGAGATTGTGCCCATAGAGGTATATAGCCAGATTAAAGTCGTCTCCATGGGTTTTTTGCTTGATGGGAATGAACAAGCGGTAATCTGGAGAGGGCCGATGAAAGCCAATGTGATACGGGAGTTTCTCCAGCATGTTGCTTGGGGAGACCTCGATACTCTTGTCGTAGATTGTCCCCCGGGGACGGGTGATGAACCGCTCTCCGTTGCCCAGCTTTTGGGTGCAAAAAGCAGTGCAATCATTGTCACCACTCCCCAGCAGGTTGCAACAATCGACGTGGAGAAGTGCATAACCTTTTGCAGGCAACTTAATCTTCCCATTGCAGGGATTATCGAAAACATGAGCGGGTTTATCTGCCCCCACTGCGGCAAGGAGGTAGACATATTCTCTTCCGGTGGTGGTGAGAAATTGGCGAAAAACTATGGAATAGCATTTTTGGGTAGCATCCCCCTTGACCCGGATATCGTAAAGAGCGGAGATGAAGAACAGCCGTATATGTATTTTTATTCCAAAACAAAGACAGCAGAAAAATTCGATGAGATCGTTGAGCGTATTGTATATTTTGAAAAAGGCGAACAAACCGCATCCAAAGCGGACACTGAAAAAGAAATACCTGTAATTCCCCCCTCGCAGGACAAAAGTGACGGGGAAGTAAATTCTATATCCCACAAGGAGGTTTCTATGAAATTTGCAGTACCAACAAGTCAAGGAAAGTTGTGTGCCCACTTCGGTCACTGTGAGGCCTTTGCCCTGATTGACACAGATGGAGACGGCAAGGTGGTGAATGAGACCTATGTTAACCCCCCACCTCACGAACCGGGGTTGCTGCCCGAATGGCTTTCGCAAAAGGGTGTCAATTGTATCATTGCGGGCGGCATGGGGAGCAGAGCGCAGCAGCTCTTCGCCCAGAAAGGTGTTCAGGTTGTGACCGGCGCAGAGGGCGAATCCCCCAGGAAAGTAGTTGAGGAGTACCTAAAAGGAACATTACAGACTGGCGCAAATACATGCGATCACTGAAAGACCAAAAACCTTTTTATAAAGAATTGATTTTTTAAAAGAGGTGTACTATGCCTATTTATGAGTATATGTGCGAGGATTGCGGGATGGTGAGCGAATTTCTTATCGGGGTTGGCAAAGGAGATACTGAGATCAGATGCAGGGATTGTGGAAGTATAAAAATTCATCAGAAATTATCTGCAAGCAGTTTTTCTATTAATGGTCATTTTATCAGTTCCCAGGGTGGAAAGACCTGTTGTGGCAAAGAGGAGCGCTGCGATACCTCTCCCTGCTCCACGGGAAGCTGAGAGAGATAATCGATCTGCCACCGGAGGTGGCTGCAGAAGATAATCGGTTAAAAATGTTAAAAATAAAGGAGGTAAGGGTGTCTCTCAATAAAGATTTCTTAGAAATAGAAAGGCTTGCAGTTACCGTTATTACAGACAACTACTACAATGCCTTAAGGCCCGATCCACCCAACGGGAAACGCTACAGGTCCTTTCCTGGCGCTTCCATCCATGCAGAGCACGGCTTTTCATGCCATCTGGAAACCAGGGTCAACGGGAAATCCCATTTTTTCATGTTCGATTACGGACTGGATTGCCGTGGAATCATTAATAATATGGAATTACTCGGCATCGATCCAAGCAAGGTTGACGCCTTCGGATTAAGCCACGGCCACTTTGACCACTGGAGTGGTTTAACAGGTGTCTTAAAAAACAGCAACCAAAAGATTCCTCGGAATACGCCTCTTTATCTTGGAGAGGATACATTTGCTCATAGATATTCGATTCGTCCTGGAAGTCAGGATCTGATTGATCTGAGTGAATTAAAAAAAGAAGAGATAGAGAGTACCGGCATGGTCAGGGTGGTGGAGGTTGCAGAACCCACAGAGGTAATGCCCGGATGTTATCTTACGGGCAAAATCGAGCATGTTACAGAATATGAACAGGGTTCCACAGCACTTCTCATAGAAAAAGGGGATAAACTTGAACAGGATCTTTTCCCCGGAGAGCAGGCAGTGGTATGTAACATAAAAGGAAAGGGTCTGGTCATTTTATCCGGTTGTGCCCATGCAGGCATCGTAAACACGGTGAAACACGCTCAGAAAATTACCGGTATAGAGAAAGTCCATGCGGTGATAGGTGGGTTTCATCTTATTAATGCGGTGCCGGAAACTATCTCACGGACAGTGGAGGATATGAGGTCAATTATGCCCGATTATATCGTACCCACTCACTGCACGGGATTTGAAGCGATTATACTTTTTGCATCCAGGATGCCCAAAGAGTTTATCCTCAATACTGCAGGCACACAGTATGTATTTACAGCGTGAATATAATATGGGGATTTTTTGAGGAATGTTATACCAAGGAATCACACATGGGAACTAAAGAATCAAAAATACCATCGACCAGGGATCGATCTCCGTTTATCGAAATTGCGGAATTGACTAAAAAGTTCGATGAGGTTACCGCGGTTGACAAGATATCCTTTGAGGTAGATCAAGGAGAGTTTTTCGGTTTTCTTGGCCCCAACGGCGCGGGAAAAACCACCACCATAAATTTGCTGACAGGGCTTGCAAAACCGGATTCGGGAATTATCAGAATTGGCGGGCTTGAGTGTACAAGGGATCCCAAGGCGGCTCAGCATCTCATCGGAGTCATTCCCGACGAGAGCAACCTCTATCCAGAGCTGTCGGGTTTCGATAACCTCTGTTTTTGTGCGGCGCTCTACGGTATGCACAAGGGCGAGCGCCGGACGAGAGCACGGGAATTGCTGGAGACGTTCGGTTTAACAGAAGCAGCGGGCAGGAAATTCGCCGGTTACTCCAAGGGCATGAAGCGTAAGCTAACGATTGCCGCCGGCATTATTCACAACCCTCCGGTTTTGTTCCTTGACGAACCGACCACCGGCATCGATGTGGCCGGTGCCCGCAACATCCGGCAGCTTATTAAAGATCTTCACCGTGCCGGAACGACAATCTTTCTAACCACGCACTATATTGAAGAAGCTGAAAGGCTTTGCGACCGGATAGCTTTCATCGTACGCGGACGGATTGTCTGGATCGACACCATTGCAGATCTATTGCGGCCGGTCCAGGAAAGGCATGTAATGTTGGTTTCCGTCTCGAATTCAGGCTCGGTTCTCTGCGGAAAACTTGCCACGGTTTTTCCTCTTCTAAAGTTCCATACCCTTTCTGACGGACAGTTCCGCGTTGAGTCGGCAGAGCCGATCCGCGTCGGTCCGCTGGTGCGGTTTCTGGAGGATCAGGGTGTTGAGGTACTAGAAGCACGGCGTCTGCATCCATCGCTGGAGGATGTTTTCGTCCGGATCACCGGCATTGAGCCTGATGCCATAAAGAAAGAAAAGGAAAAGGGAGGAGGCATATGAAACGGTGGATTGCCTTCTGGAATATTCTTCTTAAGGACATGCGGACCTATTATCTCAAACCACCGAACATCAGCTGGGGATTGCTCTTTCCTATTGCGTGGACGGGAATGTTTTTCATCAAGTCAGGCAGCGGCCTGGAAAGCGTTCTTTCGCTGCTTCCAGGTGTGATTGCGATTTCCATCCTGTTCGGGACCACCTCCATGCTGGCAGTTACAGTGACATTCGAGAAAAAGGGCCGTTCCTTTGATCGTTTGCTGCTCGCACCCATTCCGGTAGGACTTCTAATGTTGGCTAAGACAGGCAGCGCGATTTTGTTCGGTATGGCAAATGCTTTCGTTCCGGTTATTATGGCACTGTTTCTGGCCGATCTTTCGCGGGTTGCCTGGACGGCAGTATTGCCTGCTGTGCTGATGATCGCTGTTGCCTCGACATTCCTTGGTCTTTTCGTTGCGGTATCGGTAAGTGAGGTCTTTGAAGCTCAGACGTTTTCCAACTTCTTCCGCTTTCCGATGATTTTTCTTTGTGGCCTTTTCTTCCCGATTGACGCTCTCCCTGTATTTCTCCGTCCACTTTCCTATCTGCTTCCATTGACGTACGGTGTTGATATTCTTCATGGTGCGATTCATGAACGGAACACCCTGCCCCTGAGTTTAGATTTTTTAACCATCACCGGTTTTTGTGTAATCTTATTTTACATCAGCCTAAGGAACATACACCGGAAATGGATTGTTTAAATTTTGGCATAACAAAATCAAACAGAGGAGAAGGAGGTAAATATGGCGGAATTACTTGTTTTTCACAGTGGAAATCCTTCCTGAAACACTTGCAAAAAGGCTATAGGCGTAGCCAACGAAATGAAAGCTAAATATGGTGACAGATTAGAACTGAAGATTTACACGACAGACTCGAAAGAGGCAGAACCGTATCATTTCAAAAGTTCAACCAACGTTCTCTTTGAAAAAGAATTTGTACCGGTTGATATTGCAACTGATAAGAATAAAATGGAGGTTTTTCTTCTCTCAAAGCTATGAATGTGTCCGGCCAAACAAATAAGGGCGCTTATCTGCCGCAATTCCGCCATGCTCCATAAGGGCACACGGGCTTTGTCGGTAAGGCCAAACAGGAGGAGATCATGAGCTTTAAAATCAAAGAAAATGTGGCTTGGGTTGGGAAAATTGACTGGGAGTTGAGACGATTTCACGGAGAAGAATATTCCACACACCGAGGATCAAGTTACAATTCCTATCTGGTGACGGATCAAAAAACCGCGTTGATTGATACGGTGTGGTCAAAATTCTCTGGTGAATTTGTAGAAAACCTGAAAAAAGAAATACCTCTCGAAAAGATTGATTTTGTTGTTGTCAATCATGCAGAGTGCGATCACAGCGGCGCATTGCCTGAACTGATGAAATATATCCCAGATAAGCCGATATACTGCACCGCCAAAGGAGTCAGTTCTTTGCAGGGCCATTATCACAAAGATTGGAATTTCCAGGTCGTAAAGACAGGCGACAAAATCAGTCTCGGATCAAAAGAACTGATTTTCATCGAAGCTCAGATGCTTCACTGGCCTGACAGCATGATGTGTTATCTGACCGCAGACAATATCCTGTTTAGCAACGATGTCTTCGGTCAGCACATTGCGTCAGAACTAATGTATAACGACCTTGTAGATCAGGCAGAATTGTTTCAGGAGGCGATCAAATATTATGCCAATATTCTGACGCCGTTCAGCAGGCTGGTGGACAAAAAAATTAAGGAAGTAATTGCATTGAATATGCCGGTGGATATAATCTGCCCAAGTCACGGGATAATATGGCGTAAGGATCCGTTGCAGATTGTGAACAAATATGTTCAATGGGCAAACGCCTATGCCGAGAATCAGATTACGATTGTTTATGACACCATGTGGGATGGGACCAGAAGAATGGCGGAAGCTATTACAGGAGGAATTACCGAAGTCGATAAAACCGTCGCTGTAAAATTATTCAATGTCGCCAGATCAGACAGGAATGATGTAATTACCGAAATCTTTAAATCCAAAGCAATTCTGGTCGGTTCTCCCACTATAAATAAAGGCATTCTTTCTGCTTCAGCCGCCATTCTGGAAGAAATTAGGGGATTACGGTTTAATAATAAGAAGGCAACGGCGTTTGGGTGTTATGGCTGGAGCGGAGAAGCGGTAAAGATCATATCCGATAAGCTTAAAGAAAGTGGGTTAGAACTGTTAAATGACGGAATACGAGAAAAATGGAATCCGAATGCTGAATCTGTTAAAAATTGTATCCGTTTTGGGAAAGAGATTGGGTTAAAACTGAAATGAAACATATTTCAATTTTACTACAGTCTAAGGAAAGGTTTGAAGCAATTGCTAAAGCCCGTGAACTAATCGATACAGATGTCAGCGTCCTTGTAAAAACCCTATCTCCCGAAGAAGCCATAGGGCAGCCTGACAGGAGAGACTTTCCCATTATTGTTGGAAAAGAAAGGGTAATTGAAGCAGAATTTGATGGGGCAAAGGCGCACGCCTTCACCGATTCACCGAAAGAATTTATTGGCAAAGTTAACGAGGTAATGAATCTACCGCTTATCACCAACGGACAGCGGGCTATTTTTATTGCCACCATGAACGCTGTGCTGAAACACCTCAACATAATACGGGCAACACTCCATTGCCGGGATAACGAGCCGGAACAATGCGCAAAAGAAATTGCCCAATTTATCAGGGAAAAATTCGGGGTCAAAAAAATTGGCCTCGTTGGCTTGAACCCTGCAATTCTGGAATCCTTGAGTAACACCTTCGGAGCTGAGAACGTAAAGACAACCGATCTGAATAGGCAGAATATCGGGACAATGAAATACGGTGTAGAAGTGTGGGACGGCGGTATCATGACTGAAAAACTGGTTAATAATTCCGATCTGGTTCTTATGACGGGAACGACATTTGTGAATGGGACTTTCGACACTATTTTGGATTATGTCCGGCATTTCAATAAAGAATATCTCGTTTATGGTGTCACATCGGCCGGTATCTGCGAGCTTATGGCTTTAAACAAAATCTGCCCCTACGGCAGGGCATGAGGTTTGATAACATGCAGATTTTGAGAGACATCATAACAAGTTTGAAAGTTGACTCGCCTGTTAAAGAGGTCAGGAGAGGTCTTTTCTGGACCGCCATCCTTAGCAGACACTGTGGGCTGGCCTCAACCATGATGAGGGAACTTTGTCCTGATGAAAATAGAGACATTAATGATTTTCGTTCCTTTTCGGGGTATAGCGCGATTGAACTTACACGGCTATCCTTATCTGAAGATATTTCCGAGGCATCTCTGGGGCTTGCCGCATTAAACTCTCTCATCGATACGGATATGTCGGGAGCATTAGAGATCAATGCAGGGGACCTCCTTATGGAACGCGGGAAAGAAAAAAATATCTCCATAATCGGTCATTTCCCATTTACGGATGACTTAAGAAGGATTGCCGGAAACCTCTGGGTTATAGAAAAGCACAAAAGAACGGGCGACTACCCTGAAGATGATGCTGAGATATATCTGCCACAGTCGGATTTCATTGCAATATCGAGCACTACCCTGATAAACCATACATTACCGGCAATACTCTCCCTGTGCCCTCCTGGGAGCGTGAAAATGCTTCTTGGCCCCACTACTCCTATGACTCCGATGCTCTTCGATCACGGTATCGATATCATCTCGGGTAGCAGAGTTACCGATGAGGGGATCGTGCTTAAATACATAAGCGAAGGCGCAAACTTCAGGCAGTTGAAAAGATCGGGCGGGATCAGGCTTATCACACTGATGAAGAATAGATTTTAGAGAGAAGGAGGTAGCATGTCTGGTATGACTGAATATAGCGAAAAGGTTATGGACCATTTTAATAATCCAAGAAATGCAGGTATTATCGAGAATGCAAATGGAATCGGCGAGATAGGGGACCCATCCTGCGGAGATATTTTAAGGGTCTTTATCAAAGTCGAAGATGACGTGGTGACTGATATAAAATACCAGATACGGGGGTGCCCTGCAGCTATTGCCTGCGCAAGCGCCATGACAGAGCTTGCCATAGGAAAAAATCTCGATGATGCGATGATGCTGTCGGAAGATGACATTGTGGATGCCCTTGACGGGTTGCCTGAATTCAAAATCCATTGTTCTGCCATGGGAGCAGCGGGACTCAGAAAGGCAATAATGGATTATTTTGAAAAATATGTAAACAAGGAGGATGCTGAAGAATGAAAATCAATATCAATTTCAATGGGATACCAATACTTTATAAAACATTAAACAAAAAGAAGGAGATAGAGTTTGAATTTACAGGGCAGACTTTACGCGAATTGACCGCCAAGCTTGTGGGGAAATTCGGCGCCTCGATGCAGAATGCGCTCCTGGACAATAATGGCGATGTTGATGTGGAAATCAGGGTAATCCTGAATAGCACAAAATATCTTTCCGAAGGACGAATGGAAACGATATTGAACGATGGGGATACAATTGCCTTTATGGGCGCATCCTGAGGTTAGCCCGGTTAAGCAGCCTGGATGGCTGCAAGAGAAAGCAACAATGGGCCTCGTTCGTATGCCGGCACAAGGGTTCACACCGTTGGAAAGGAACGAAAGATATCTCTGCTCAAGAGGAAAAGATGAAAAAGACCCCTTTTGGGAATCACCCTGTTATGGGTTAAAAAAGACTTCGCCTTAGGAGGCAGGAAATGTTTTATAGATTTGATGGAAGGCAGCCTATTGTCGGGATTGATACGTATGTGAGCGAAACCGCAATTGTAATAGGGGACGTAAGGATAGGGAATAATTGTTACATAGGGCACGGTGTTATTTTACGCGGTGATTACGGCACTATCGAGATAGGCAACGAAACGGCTGTTGAGGAAGGCGTCATTGTTCATGCTCCTCCTGCTGACTATTGTTCTATAGGTCACGGTGTGGTCATTGGGCACGGGGCCATTATCCATGCGAAGACAATAGGCGATTCGGTCACGATAGGAATGGGGGCCATATTGAGTATCCGGTCAGAGGTCGGCCGTGGGTCTATTGTAGCGGAGGGCGCCGTGGTAAAGCGTGAGCAGAAGATAGCCGAATGTCTGGTGATTGCGGGGAACCCAGCAAAAAGGATCAGGGAAGTGTCGCAAAAAGAGAGAGACTACTGGGATTGGGCCAGGAAGCTTTATGTAGACCTGGCAGATAAGTACTGTAAACTTGGTATGGAAAAGATCGAAGGGTAACGGAGAATGGAAAAACATGGAAACCTGATTTCATTTTTTGCAAAGACCCTCAACAAAACCCGTAAAACGCTTAACGAAATTTTCTACGGGATGACAGCCTATGAGCTTGAATTGGAGTTCAGGAAAGAAAAAGGAAACATAAACAATCTCTTCATGCTCGTGGTATTCGGCGATCTTGTGGGATTGCCCATTCTTCCTCCTCACTATTCTATGAGACTATTGCCCTATGTTGTCCCCCAAATAAAAAAATGGAAAAGAGGTGCACTAAGAGAGAAGGATCTTACCGATATTGTCTCCCAGGATGTGTGAGGTATGACCATAAGGTTTAAGTATATCTATGGCCCGGTTTCTTCATGGAGGGTGGGGAGTTCCTTGGGGGTAGACTTACTTTCGCAAAAGGAAAAAATATGCAGCTTCGATTGCATATATTGCCAGTTGGGAAAAACAAAAAAACCCACTATTACACGGCACCTATATATTCCACAAGGAGAGATTTTAAAAGAATTAAGTGCCCTTCCAGAAATGTCTATAGATTATATCACCTTCTCCGGAAGGGGCGAACCTACCCTGGCAAAGAATTTAGGGTCTATGATAAACGCCGTAAAAAAACTCAGGCGTGAGTCTATTGCCGTGATCACAAACTCATCCCTGATGAACAGGCAGGATGTCCAAGAGGAGCTATCTTCCGCCGATTTCGTCATCGCTAAACTGGATGCTTCCTCGCAGGGGTCTTTCGTATTAGTAAATCGGCCTTTTCAGGGCATAGAATTTGATGCTATCCTGGAAGGGATAAAGGAATTTAAAAGGCATTTCCAGGGAAAGCTTGCGCTGCAGATTATGTTCATGAAAGAAAATGTACAATATGCCGGAGAGATAGCATGTATAACAAAAGACATTTGTCCCGATGAGATACAAATCAATACACCGTTGAGGCCCTGCGGCGTTGAGCCTCTCGGGCGGGAAGAATTATCTCAGATAAAAGACCTTTTTGGCGGTCTCAATGCCATTTCCGTCTATGAAAGCCGGAAGAGGTACGTTAAACCTATCAGCGATGAGGATACATTGAAAAGAAGAGGAAAAGTATAAAATGGAGATTAAGATACTTTTTGACAGTAAGAGACTGAGCCGCACATTTCTCGCAGGCTGGGGGGTCTCCTACCTTATCGGGAACAGAATCCTTTTTGACACAGGTGAGAAATCGAGTTGCCTCTTCAACAACATGGATCGTATGGATGTAAAAATTCACGACATAGAGACGGTCGTTATTTCTCACGACCACTTTGATCATACAGGCGGACTGTGGGACATCCTCCGGGGAAAGCCGGGACTCGATCTTTACGTTTGCCCCGGTTTCAGCCGGGAGTTCAAGAACAAAGCAAAAACATACGGGTGCAACTTGATAGAAGTTAATTCCTTTATGAAGATTGCCGACGGCATATACACAACAGGTCAAATGAAGGGAAGGTGCAGTCCGGATTATATCGCAGAGCAGGCGTTAGTGCTGGAGACAGAAAAAGGTTTGACAATAGCAACAGGATGCGCCCATCCCGGCATAATCAAAATAGTAGAGTATGTCATGGACCACATCAATGGCAAGATCCATCTCGTGATGGGCGGTTTTCATCTCCTTGATGAGCCTATCAATAAAATAAAACATATCAATGAAAAATTCAGGCAGTTAGATGTAGAATATGTGGGACCAGGCCACTGTACGGGCGAAGATGCTGCGAAAATTTTTAAGGAGTCATACAAGGAAAACTTCATTGATATTAAGGTAGGGAGGACCATAGAGGTTTAGCATAAAAATATATTAAGCGGAGGTAATAAGTGCCATTCGGTTTCAGAAAGGGAAGTGGCTTTGCCAGAATCAACAGGCAAGGCAGGGCAGGAAAAAGAAGAGGGATGGGAGGTTTTGGGCAAGGTGGCCCCCCTACGAACTGTATCTGTCCTCAATGCGGCCTTGTAGTCCCCCATGAGCCGGGTATCCCCTGTTTTCAGAGAAAATGTCCGCAGTGCGGTTCTTTTATGGCCCGTCAATTTCTGAAAATCGAATAGCAGTTTGTATGGTGAGCCGTGGAAAGCACAAATAGTCACATTGAGTCGCTCAAACGGGGTCAAAGAGTAGCCATAACCGCAACTATTGCCATACTCCTCCTTGCGGTTGCAAAATTTTTCACCGGCTATCTCTTTGACTCCAGAATCCTCATTGCAGATGCCTTCCACAGCGGCGTTGACGTGCTCGCTATTTTTGCATCCTGGTTTGGACTCTGGCTTGCCTCCCGAAAGGAGAGCGCGAGATTCCCCTACGGGCTATATAAAGCTGAGACCTTTGTTACCCTTGTAATTGGCGTTCTTGTCGTATGGGCCGGTTTTGAAAACTTGGCTGAGGGATACAGAAAGCTTTTTCTCCTGGCTCCTCACCACGCATTCCCGGTGCTGCCGGTCCTGGTAAGCAGCATATCCGTTGCCGCATCATATTTTGTGGCAAAGATGGAAAAAGAAACAGGCGTTTCAATCAATTCCGGGGCACTTCTGGCTAATGCATCCGAGGCGTTTCTCGATATTGGCACCTCATTGGTCGTTCTCGCAGGCATTCTTTTAGCCCATGCAAAGATTCCCTACATCGAGGGTTCTATTGTGATGCTCATTGCCCTGCTCATTATCAGGCTCGGTGCGAAAAACGTATGGAAGCCGATTCTAATCCTTCTGGATGCAAACCTCGACCCAAAGCTACAGGCAGAGATAGAGGATAAGATATCTGCCGTCGGTGGTGTTAAAGGCGTGGGTGATGTAAAGATACGCCAGTCCGGGCCATTCAAAATGGTAGAATGTAACATCGCAACAGGTCCCTCGGTCTCCGTATACAAAGCACATGAACTTGCAGATAACATCGAAGATCTCGTATCAAGGGATTACAGCCAGATTGAATCGGTTTTTGTCCATGTTGAACCTGTAAAACAAGATACTGTGTCAGCCATTATCCCGGTCAGTGATATTTCCGGATTAGATTCAAAGATCCATGGCCACTTTGGTAGAGCGCCTTATTTCATCATTCTGAAACTGGACGACAAAGGGGGAGCAGAGATAGAAGATTTCTATTACAACGAGTTTCTCGGTGAAAAGAATCGCATACACATAGGGGTAAAGGTAATAAAGGCCGTTATAAAACACAACCTGGACCTCGTCTTTACCCCTAAGATTGGGGAGATCTCTTTTTATATGCTGAAAGAAAATTTTATCGAGATTTACAAGGCAGAAGCAGATTCAACAGTGCGCAAGGTTATAGAGAGATATCGTAACAGTGAAATAGAACCGATTACAGTGCCGCATCCGGCAGAGGAATCGGAGGTAGAAAGACAGAAAATGGGTACATGAGGAGGTATGCATAAATGACACTTTTATCATGGGTCATTACATTTACCCTGCTGGGAAGTATTGGGGCAGTTGTGGGGACATCATTTGTGCTACTTTGCTCTAAAAGTAAAAGCCGGGTGCTTATTTCTTCTCTTGTAAGCTATGCCACTGGAACGCTACTCGGGGCAGCCTTTCTCGGTATGATACCGAAGGCATTAATGCTCTCTTCCACACTCCCCACCTCGGCTACCATACTTTTCGGTATTTTACTCTTTTTTCTCCTCGAAAAGTCGGTGATCTGGCGGCACTGTCACGATGATAACTGTGATATCCATACAAGGGCGGGCACTCTCATCCTTTTCGGGGATGCTTTCCATAATTTTGTGGATGGCGTCGTTATTGCTGTGGCCTTCATGACAGATAGATCTTTCGGGGTAGCAACCACTGTAGCTGTTTTTGCCCATGAAATTCCACAGGAAATGGGTGATTTTGCAATTCTCCTTGAAAGCGGCTATACAAGGCAAAAGGCATTTTTTTACAACCTTCTCTCGCAGGCTGCCTCGTTGCTTGGTGCAGTGATCGCCTATTTTTCCCTCAAGACAGCGCAGGCTGCCATACCATACGTCCTTGCCATTTCAGCGGCAAGTTTTATCTATATTGCCCTTGCAGATCTCATCCCCGGCCTGCACCGAACCATAGACCTGAAAAACAGCTTTATTCAGCTGGCTTTACTTCTATCTGGTATCGTTACGATAGCATTCTTCGTACTGAACCATTTGTAGATGAGGTAGGGTATGTAAAGCTTTTCAAAAAATGAGGAGGTTCCTGTGAAAAAGAATTTCTTTTTATCTGTCATTGTTCTCGTTTTTATTCTAACGAGTAACTCTGTGGCAGGAGAAAATCTCATGGTATTCTGTGGCGCTGCCTTCAGGCTGCCCACGGAGGAAGCCATAAAAATATTCCAAAAAAAGACAGAGTTAAAAGTTCATGTGGTATATGGAGGGGTTGGAACATTATTCAGCCAAATAATCCTCAGTAAGAAGGGCGATATCTTTGTCTCTCCTTCGCCTGATATTATGGAGAAGATAAAGGCAAAAGGCTTATTGGTTCCGGATTCGGTAACGAACTTAGCTTATGTAGTACCGTGCATTAATGTACAGAAAGGCAACCCGAAGAATATAAAAGAGCTAAAAGATCTTACCCGGCCTTCTTTAAAGATAGCAATAGGAAATCCGGAAATCGTATATATCGGAATGCTCGCCGTGGAAATCGTGGATAAGAACTTCACTGCACGGGAAAGAGATGCATTCCGAAAGAATGTGGTAGCCCATGCGGAGGATTTCAACAAACTTGCAACGTGGCTTGTTCTCGGCTATGTCGATGCGATTATAGGTTTTCATTTCCTTGAGGGGTGGTATCCTGATAAAGTAGAAACAGTGAAGTTAAGACCCGAACAAATACAAAGGATCGGTTGCGGACAGGCGGCAATTATTGCGCACACCCGCTCACAGGAACTCGCTCAACAATTTATTACATTTCTCAATACCAACGAGGTAAAGGATATATTTAGAAGATGTCACTATTTTGGTTCACCTGAAGAAGCATTTCATTGGATAGGGATGAAAAAACCTGTAGGAGGCGGGTTTGTAGTGCCTTAAACCTTTCGCATTTAAGTTACAAATATCAGTCTTTTTGAACCCATCGGGGATAGCTGGGTTTAAAGAGTTCTTTAATATCTCAATCTTTGAGCAGTTTTTTCAGTTTTTCCATATCTTCCCATACTTCTTTTACCCTGGTTTGGTTACGAAGGAGGAATGAAGGATGGTATGTGGGCAGTAACGGTGTCCTCTTATATTCTGTAAGGACCCCTCTGATTCGCGTAATCCTTTCATCAACGCCGAACAACGCATTATACGCATGTCTGCCAAGGGTGCATATAATCTTTGGATTAATAATTTTCAATTGGGATAGCAGATAACCCTTACAGGATTCTATCTCTTCAGGTTCAGGGTCTCTATTATTCGGTGGCCTGCATTTAAGGACATTGCATATAAATACCTCATCTCTCCTCAGGCCAGTCCTTTCTATCATCTGGTCGAGAAACTTGCCAGCCCTGCCAACAAAAGGTCTTCCCTGTAAGTCTTCTTCCTCCCCTGGTGCTTCCCCTATAAATACCAATCGCGCCATGTTGTTCCCCTCTCCAAATACTACATTTTTTCTCGTATTTGCAAGTGAACATTTCCTGCATGTCTTTACTGCCTTTAGCAGCAATGAGAAGGTTAGAACATCTTTCCTGTTAAAAACATAGGTATCAATACCCATACCCTTGAGGGCGGTTAAGAATCTCCTGACATCAAAGTCCTTGCCTGTTGTATTCATGTTGGCCAATATTAATAATAACCAATAACCAAATTACAATAACCAGATAAATTCCAATAATCAAGACTTTGAAAATTTGATGTTGTTTGGAACTTGAAATTTGGACATTGGTGATTGGTTATTCATTCCTTAAACCTGTCAGGTATCTTCTTAACATTCTTTTCAGTTTCAAGCACATATGCCGCCTGCAGCATATGTGCTTCATCAAGAGGTTTACCTATAATCTGTAACCCTATAGGTAACCCTGCACCATCAAAGCCACATGGTACGGACATTGCAGGCAACCCTGCAAGATTTATGGGGATGGTAAATATATCTGAGAGATACATCATCAGCGGGTCTTCAACCTTTTCACCTATTTTGAAAGCGGTTGTCGGGGAAACAGGGGTCAATATGATGTCACATTGTTTAAAGGCTTCTTCAAAATCCCGCCGGATAAGCGTCCTCACCTTACCCGCCTTCCTATAATACGCATCATAATACCCGGAAGAAAGGACATAGGTACCGAGGATTATCCTTCTCTTTACCTCCTTTCCAAAACCCATAAGCCTTGTCTTTTTGTACATATCTATAATGTCCTTCCCTTCTGCCCTCAATCCATATTTAACCCCATCATACCTTGCAAGATTAGAAGATGCCTCGGCAGTGCAGACAATATAATAGGTTGCAACAGCATATCCCGTGTGGGGAAGTGTAATATCTACAACCGAAGCTCCATGATTTACAAATAGCGATATAGAATCTTCCATTGCCTTTTTTACATCATCTTCCATGCCTTCTATAAAATACTCTTTCGGTATCCCTATCTTCATGC